>Ga0105239_10000236_pt1 | contig 81683 bp, 54 predicted proteins | sample KBSC44metaG_FD_92761 | JGI IMG/M metagenome (GOLD analysis project Ga0105239, IMG submission 92761) | Corn rhizosphere microbial communities from Kellogg Biological Station, Michigan, USA - KBS C4-4 metaG | ecosystem: Host-associated > Plants > Roots > Rhizosphere > Soil | place: Michigan, USA...
ATCATCAGTGATGTGATCATGCCGGAGATGAATGGGTTCGATCTATGCCGGGCGGTGAAACAGGATATCGACACCTGTCATATTCCTTTTTTGATCCTGACGGCGAGGACCGCACCGGCCGCGCAGCTGGAGGGGTTGGATGCGGGAGCCGACTATTATTTTTCGAAGCCGTTGAACATGGAGCTGCTGTTGCTGACCATCCGCAACCGGTTCGACCAGGACCGGAAGCTGAAGGAGCGGTATTCGCGGGATTCGCGGGTGGCGGCGATGGAGCTGGTGCATTCGGAGAAGGACCGGGAGTTCATGAAGCGGCTGCTGGACACGATCGATTCGCAGTTGTCAAACCCGGATTTCGATATCGAGTGGCTTTGCCAGGAGATGGGGATGAGCCGGACGAGGCTGTATCAAAAGATCAAAGGGATCAGCCAGCAGTCGATCGGGGATTTTATCCGGACGATCAGGTTGAAGAAGGCGGTGCAGATCATGACGCATGAGGATGTGACGCTGACGGAGGTGATGGTGCGCATCGGGATACAGACGCAGTCCTATTTTACAAAAGCGTTCAAGAAGGAGTTTGGGAAGACGCCGACGCAATTCATGCAGGAGATGCGAAGGTAGGGCGCCAGGCCGGACAGCGGGCGTATCGAAAGCGGACAATCCGGGTATTGGGGGCGATTGCTGATTGCTGATAATTAATCAGATATAAAAGCGGCATTCTTTTTACGGCAAAAAGATATGCTCAAAAACTACTTCACCATTGCCTGGCGCAATCTTAAAAAAGACAAGCTATTCAGCTTTATCCATATTTCGGGGCTGGCTCTTGGGATGACCGTTGCCCTGCTGATCGGGCTCTGGGCCTGGTATATGTATAGCTATAACCGATTCCTGCCGGGTTATAAGCAGGCCTACCAGGTGAAGCTGAATTTCGACTACAACGGCAAGATCCTTACGCAAAGCGGGGCTACGTTGCCGTTGGCCGATGCGCTTCGCAGCAAGGTCCCGGGGATACGGTATGTGGCGGAGTCCGACTGGATGGGTCAACATGGGTTGGCGGCGGGCGAGCATAAGCTGTATTTGACGGGGGGAGCCATGGGGGCCGATTTCTTCCGCATCTTTCCTTTCCCGTTTGTTGAGGGCGATGCGGGCAGTGCATTGCAGGATCCCTACTCTATCGTACTGACCCAATCGGCGGCCAAGGCTTTGTTCGGGTCGGAGGACGCGCTCAACAAGATGGTCCGTTACGAGAATACGCATGACCTGAAGGTGACGGGCGTGGTCAAGGATCCGCCGGGGAATTCCTCTTTTCAGTTCAGTTATATCATCCCCTTCGGCTATGACGAGCTGACCGGCGATTGGGTGAAGAAAAGCCGGTCGAACTGGGGAAACCATTCTTTCCCGATCTATGTCGGGCTGGAGCCCAGCGCTTCCCCGGAGCAGGTAGGGCGGCTGGTACATAATCTTCAGCAGGACAATGAACACTCTACGACGGCAAAGATCGGGGTGATCCTGCATCCCTTTGCTAAATGGCGGTTGTACGCCATCTTCGAGAACGGCAAGGCCGTCGGCGGGTATATCGAATATGTCCGCATCTATAGCTTCATTGCCGTGCTGGTGTTATTGATCGCCTGTATCAATTTTACGAATCTTTCGACGGCGAGGTCCGAGAAGCGCGCGAGGGAAGTGGGGGTTCGCAAGGTGGTCGGTTCGGGGCGGAGGGATCTGATCGTGCAGTTCCTTGCGGAGTCGCTGGTCATCGCTTTTATTGCCTTTGGGATCGCACTGTTGCTGGCGCAGCTGGCGATGCCCGGCTTTAATGCCCTATTCGACGTGACGCTGCAGATGCCCTTTTCCAATCCCGTCTTTTGGGCGGTGATGGTCGGTTACGTGCTGCTGACCGGGCTGCTGGCCGGGATCCGGCCGGCGTTTTATTTTTCGGGTTTTGAGCCGGTGAAAATATTGAAAGGAACATTTTCGTCCGGGAAGTCGGCCGCGTGGTCCCGGCGGACGCTTGTCGTTGTGCAATTTGCGTGCAGCTTTGCGTTGATCATCGTGACATTGATCGTTTACCAGCAGGTGCGATATGCGCAGAGCCGGCCGGCGGGATTCGATAAGAATGGGTTGATCGCGGCCGATATCAGTCCCGACCTGGCGAAGAATTACGAGCCGTTGCGAAACGAGCTCCTTCAATCCGGTTTGGCGACCTCGGTCACCAAATCTTCCGCCTCGCTTGACGGGTGGGCGGCATCCTTCACTGTCAATGACTGGCCGGGCAGGAGGAAGGATGAGTCGATGGAGATGGCGATCACGGCTGTTTCGGACGACTATTTCAAAACGGTTGGGATGACCCTCAAAGAGGGCCGGGACTTCAAGGCGGCGGTGGATACGATGAGCCTGGTGTTGAACGAGGCGGCGGTGAGGCAGTTACGGCTTACGCATCCTATCAATAGCCTGGTCACTATCAACGATATGACGGTTCCGATGCGGGTCATCGGCGTCTTGCAGGATGCCGTAATGGGATCACCCTTCGGGGCGGCGGTCCCTACCCTTTTTCTCTACAATACGGGATGGGCGAGTACGATCCTGGTGCGGATGGCACCAGGGCGGCCGCTGCCTGAAGGGATGAAAAGGATGGGGACTGTGTTTGGGAAATACAACCCGGCGTATCCCTTCGTATACCATTTTGTCGACGAAGAATATGAACATAAATTTGACGCGGAGGCGCAGGCGGGTCAGCTAGCCGCGTTGTCCGCCACGCTGGCCATTGTGATCTCCTGCCTGGGACTGCTGGGCCTGGCGAGCTATGTTGCCGAGCGGCGGACGAAGGAGATCGGTATCCGGAAGGTGATGGGTGCGACACCCTGGCGGCTCTTGCGGCTGTTGTCGACGGAGTTCCTCCTGCTGGTGATGATCAGCTGCGCGGTGGCGTCGCCGGTGGCTTATTTCCTCGCGCATGGGTGGCTGGCAAGATATAGTTATCGGATCAGTATCGGGCCTGGCGTATTTATAGTGGCTACCGTGCTGGCGCTTATCATCACTCTTATTACCATCAGCGCCCAGATCGTCAAGGCGGCGCTGGTGAATCCTGTAAAAAGTCTGAGAAATGCTTAAGAATTATTTGGTTACCGCCCTGCGGAATCTTTGGAAACAAAAGGGTTTTACTGCGATCAACCTGACAGGTCTTGCATTGGGTATGGCGTGCAGCCTGCTCATCCTTTTATGGGTGCAGGACGAGCGGGGAGTCGATGGCTTCCATGCGAAGGGAAGCCGGTTGTTTTACGTCTATGAGAAGAACCAGATGGGGGCAAAGCTGCAGTCCTGGTATTGGACGCAGGGGCCGCTGGCCGAGGAGCTGAAGAAGGATATTCCCGAGGTGGAGGGTGCGACGGCTATCGCGTCGGGTTATACGGGCTTGTTCAGTGTCGGGGACAAGAAGCTGAAGGAGGCCGGATTTGCGGCGGGGCCGGATTTTTTTTCGATGTTCAGCTATCCGGTGTTGGAAGGGAATGGCCGGAATGCGTTGGAGGCGCCGGATGGGATCGCGATCTCGCGGCGGATGGCGGTCGGGCTGTTCGGCAGTGCGGAGTCGGCGATCGGCAAGACCGTTCGTTATAACGATAAGAAGGATCTCGCCGTGCGGGCCGTCTATGAAGATTTTGGGCCCCGGGTATCATACCAAGGCGAGTTTGTCATGTCCTGGAAGGGATATATAGAGGACGGAAACGGGTGGGCGACGGGATTTGCAGCGGTGGATAACTCCACCTGCATCTTGTTGAGGGAAGGCGTTAATCCGGCCGTGGCCGAAGGAAAAATGCGGCGTCTGCTGGACACTTACCCAACGGAGGACAAGAAGGTCAAGATCGACCTGGCTTTGCAGCGGTTTAGGGACAGGTACCTGCATTCGGATTTTGATAGTGCGGGCGTACCGACGAGCGGGCGGATCGCCTATGTGCGGCTGTTTGGTCTCATTGCATTGTTCATCCTTATCATTGCCTGTATCAATTTCATGAACCTGACGACGGCGCGGAGTGTCAAGCGGGCGAAGGAGATCGGGGTGCGGAAGGTGATGGGTGCGGTGCGCGGACTGCTGATCCGGCAGTTCATCGGCGAGGCGATCCTGATGGCGTGTTTCTCGGCGGCGTTGGCTTTGCTGATCGTGGGGATTGCGCTACCGGCCTTTAACCTGCTAACGGGGAAGGCGATTGCCCTGCCGACGGGGGATGCGATGTTTTGGCTCAGCCTGCTGGGTATTACGTTGCTGACGGGTCTGCTGTCCGGAAGCTACCCGGCCTTCTACCTGTCAGGATTCAACGCTATTCGCGTGTTGAAGGCGGCGTTGCCTTCGGGGACGAAGGGGGATGCGCTGTTCCGGAAGGGGCTTGTCGTGTTCCAGTTCACGCTATCGATCACCCTGATCCTGGCGACAATATTAATTACGCAGCAGATAAATTACATGCGGAACGCCCGGCTGGGTTATGACCGGGAGAACCTGGTCTATCTGCCGATCGAGGGCGAGATGGGTAAGAAGCTGGGGGTACTGCAGACGGAGGTCTCCCGGGTGCCGGGTGTGGCACAGCTGACGTTGTTTTCCGGGGGTAGCCCGACCACCTTTGGCGATGGGACCCTGGGGATCAATTGGACAGGAAAGGACCCGAATGAAACCGTTCGATTTATCCATGAGTCGATCGGCCGCGATTTTCTGAAGACGATGAAGATCGAACTTATCGCGGGGCGGGATTTCTCGCCGGACTTTCCGACGGACAGCAATGGGGTGATCCTGAATGAGACGGCCCTGAAATTGATGGGTTATAAAGACCCGATCGGAAAGACCCTTAAGATATACAACTATCCTCTGCATATCGTCGGGATCATTAAGGACTTTCATTTCCAGTCGTTGCATGAGACCATGCTTCCGCTGGCGCTGTTCCAGGGGAAGAACGAGTGGTTCTCGACGGTTGTCGTTCGGACGAAGCCCGGGCAGACCCGGGTCGCGCTTGCGGGACTGGAGAAGCTGTACCGGCAGCTGAACCCGACTTTTCCGTTCAGCTATCAATTCGCCGATGCGCAATATGCCGCGCTGTATAAGAGCGAAGAGGTGACGGGGCGACTGTCCGTCCTCTTCGCTCTGCTGGCCATATCCATTTCGTGTTTGGGTTTGCTGGGCCTATCGCTGTTCACGGCGGAGCAGCGGGTACGGGAGATCGGCATCCGCAAGGTGCTTGGTGCGAGTGTCTTCTCGTTGTTCGCGATGTTGTCGCGGAGTTTCCTGGGGCTTGTGGGTATCGCGTACCTGGTTGCGGCGCCGTTGAGTTGGTGGGCGATGCATCAGTGGCTGGCGGGGTTTGCGTATCGGACGAGCATTTCCGGGTGGACGTTTGTGCTTGCGGGATTGCTGGCGGTGCTGGTGGCGTTGGCCACGGTGTGCTGGCAGACGTTGCGGGCGGCGGGGGCGAATCCGGTCCGGTCGCTCCGCAGTGAGTAGGCTTTACAGCGGGCTGCTTTGTAGCGACTTACCTAAAACTATATTCTACTGTCTTTGTTCGCTGGCCTGCGGCGCTGCTGTCGAGGAACCAGCTTTCGCCTACATTATCGATGTCATAGATGAAGCCGACGACCAGCTTGTCCTGTTCGTGGCCGGGGGGAACTGTTTTTGTGAAGACGAGGCGATGCAAGGAGTCGGGGACCTCACTGATCTTCATCGGTGCGATGCTCGAGTCGAGGAGTACTCGTCCGGTGGTACCGGTCGTTTGCATCCGCAGGCGGAAGCGAATGGTGTCCTGATCGGAAGAAAAATCCTGCTTCGTGTACAAAATATACCAGATGGTCCGGGGAGGAGGGGTTTCGGTGGACTTTTTGCAGGATGTGAAAACCATTGAGAGTGCGGCGCATAGGACGCCCATGATCAAAGTGAGCCGGTGTTTCTTCATGTTAACAGTTTGGCATAGTACACGCAGAAAAATGCGCAGGCGTTGCCTGACCCGGTGTTAAAATTGCGTAATAATACTTATCCAAAATGGGTCTTTTCCCGTTGTTTATTTAAAATATTTTTCTAACCTTCGCAAAGACTACGTAACCTATCCGCGCCACTTCAGCTTTACATCTACTTACTCACCTCGCCACTTTCCCGTTACCCCGCAGTATCTGAACAGTATCTGAATTAGTATGCGTGTAACCTTGCGCCAATACGGGTGCAGGCGTTATGGGTGCCTTATTCTGCCTATCCGGGCCATTTAATTACCGTTCAATCTGGTCATATGATTGACGCAGCTATTTCTTTGCTCCAACAGGAGCTGCAAAATTATCTTGCCATCAAGGATGCCACGGCTACCGTGGTAGTCGACAATATTGGATTCCTGGAAACGCCCAATGGAGACAATCTCCCCAACAACATCATTATTTCGGTCGTGAATGTGGAAGAGGAAAGCACGCTAAAGAATCAACCGGCCATTAAAAGGAATCCACCATTCAATGTGACTTACGAGAATCCACCGGTATTCCTGAACCTCTATGTGCTTTTTACGAGCAATTACTGGGGAGACAAGTACATTTTTGCATTGAAGAGAATTTCCTACGTCGTACAATTCCTGCAGTCGAAGAATTCTTTCTCCTATGGATCTTCCGTTACGGGTGCGGCAAGTGCAGACCCCGATCTGCTGGACCTGAAATTCACGATGGAGATCTATACCCTCACTTTCGAGCAGCTGAATCACTTATGGGGATCATTGGGTGGGAGGCAGATCCCCTTCGTCATGTATAAACTAAGGCTGGTGGCAATAACGGAACGCAGGAGGTTGCGCGAGGCGCCGCCAATACTGGGAGTAGAAACCGGAATTTCGGGATGAGAACGTTGTATAAAATATTATTCGAAGTGAAGCTGCTGCACGGGTTCTACCTGACGGACCCCAAGGGTAATGCCATCTTCGATCTTCCGGTGCAAGAGGACAGGATGAATTTCCTGCTGGACCGGTTCTCGACGGATGTCAGCCCGGTGAATGAAGACGTCACCTTCGCGCTAATCCCGCAGCAGCAGATCTTATTCAGGAATTATCACCTGAGGTTGCTGGCCAGCTACAGTGGCTGCCAGGTGGTCGTGGAAGTGACCGAATCGGAGATCGCCGGCGGCACCAAAGTGTATACGCCCGTCGTTAGCTTGCCTGACGATCTGAATATGCTTATCGGGATCACCGAGACCCGGCCTTTTTTGGATCAGATCACCAACGCCCGGATGGACCGGCCGGTGAAAGCCGCCCGATATTTCAGCAACGAGCGGGTATTCGGTGTGAAGGTTTTCCCTTCGTTATCGTCGCCGCTACCGGCATCGGTCACCGGCTACCCTTATGAGCAGGGTGAGCTGGTCAATTTCGGTGCCAATGACACGGGAGCCTATTATTTTTATGACGTAGGCGATCCTACGGTCAAAGAACGATGGGTACATTTCAAAGGAGAGGGCTTCAGCGGCGAGCAGGACCGGTTGGTTGTATCGCCGAGGTTTTATTATAGCTTTTCAGCAGCGGATACCGTCAGTAATGCCCTATTCGAACTTAGGGATGCGAACGGGATGTCGATAGCCACACAGGCTTTTACCGATCCGGTACGGCTGGGCAGGGTGTTGCTGGATTATCGCCTGTATCTAAAGAAGCCGCCCGATCCGATGGGTCCGCCTGCCCCGGACCCGCCGCCGCCTGTGCTGAACACCCTTCCCGGCTCCGGTGTCGGAGAGGCCATCCTGTATACTTTGTCCGTGACGGGTGACAATGGCTATAACCGGCAGGTGTCAGTCATTTTCCGCGCGGAGACGATGGGTGACGAATGGGGTTGGATACAGATACAAAGGACGGTGAGCGATCCGGCGTATAACCTGCTCGATGCCGATGGACGGCTGGTGACGCAGACAAGGCCCGACGGGACGACGACCCCCCATCGCATCTTCGAGATCTGGTTGAAAAGCCGTTTCACCTACTGGCGTTACCAGAATGAGGAAGGCGGGCAATTGAAGGCTCCCGTGGCTCCGAATGACGTGTTTCTGGACCTTGTGGGTGCGAACCTGGTGACCAAGACCCCGCGATTCATTACCTACCGGGCCGGTTATTTTCTTAATGAAGCCGACGACACCTATCATTTTCTCCCCAACCCGGAATTTGAGACCCTCCCGGTGATCAGCGCGAACCAGTCGTTTTCCAATGTACCTGTCCCGAGTTCTACCCTATTCCCCGTCAATTGAAGCGATATGCCATTATTATATTATAAACCAGATTATTCAAAAAAGCATCAAATATGAATCAGCCAACCATCCCCGGTGTGTATATCCAGGAGATACCCAATTTGCCGCCTTCGATCGTTTCGGTGCCGACGGCGATACCCGCCTTTATCGGGTATACGGAGAAGGATACGCAGTACAAGGACAAAGACCTGCATTTGGTTCCGTTCATGATCGAAAACATCATGGATTACCAGCGTTATTTCGGTTCAGCCGCGGAGGATGCCGGGCTGAGCGTGAGCTTTTCGACGGACAGCGCGGGGAATATCGTTCCGATCGCGAGTGTCGACGAGGACAAACGCTCGAAATTCCTGATGTTCTATGCGCTGCAGCTGTTTTTCGACAACGGTGGGGGCGAGTGTTATATCGTATCGGTGAACAAGTATACGGCCGATGGAATCATCAGTGAGGACGATCTGCAAAAGGGGCTTGAGGCTATCGAAAAACTACAGGATTGTACCCTTATCGTTTTCCCTGATTCCATGGGTCTGTCCACCTATGCATCGTATTATCTTTTGCATACGAAGGCCATCGAGCAGTGTGTGAAGCTGCAGGACCGCTTTACCATCATGGACCTCTATCGGGCCAAGGTGGATACGGGTGCGGGTGTAAAAGTGGACAACAGCACCACCGGATGGCAGACCGATGTAAAAAAGATGCGTAACACGCCCATTGGGGGTAATCCTTCCACCGGCGGGCTTTCGGGTACCGTGGATGAGCTGAAGTATGCCGCCGTCTATTTTCCGCGAATATTCACCGGGGTGGAGTTCAGATATAACGAGACCAAGGTTGCCATTACCGGATCACCGGACGGAAGCGACACGATGGCCAAGCTAAAGCAAGGAAACAATCAATACTACAATATCGCCAAGAATGCCCTATCGGGCGCCAACCTCCAGATGCTGCTTCCGGCGGCGGGCGCAATTGTGGGCGTCTATGCCAAGACCGACGACGCCAGAGGCGTCTGGAAGGCTCCTGCCAACATCGGTATTGTAGATGGCCTGGACCTGGAGGTGAAGATCAACAATTTCGACCAGTCAGACCTGAATGTGGACCCCACAGGCGGCTTGTCCGTCAACGCCATCCGTTATTTCCCGGGCAGGGGGTCGGCCATCATCTGGGGGGCCAGGACGCTCGCCGGCAACGACAACGAATGGAGATATATCCCGGTGAGAAGATTCTTTACGATGGTGGAGCAGTCGGTGAAGAACGCCTGCGCCCAGTTCGTCTTCGAACCGAACGACACCAATACCTGGGTCCGCGTAAAAGCAATGATCAGTATTTACCTGACAGAACAATGGAAGAGCGGGGCACTCATGGGTTCAACGGCGCAGGAAGCCTTTTATGTCCATATCGGCCTGGGCCAGACCATGACGGAAGTCGACCTCTGGGAGGGAAGGATGATCGTGCAGATCGGAATGGCCGCGGTAAGACCGGCCGAGTTCATTATCCTGCAATTCATACAGAAAATGCTAAGCGAAGCTTAAACCATAAATATTCAACCAATAAAAATAACCCACTATGGCATCGAACTCGTATAATCAACAGGATCCTCCGAGGAAACATGATCCCTGCAAGTGTGAAGAACACGATTCCGCCACCAAAAAGAGTCTGGGCACTTTGATACAGGTGTACTGCCAGGCGAAGGACGCGGCGGAGAGCAACCAGGACGTCGCTACGAAGGATTTCGAGCAAAAAGAGGATCTCTTCCAGGAGAAGAAGAAAACCTTTATGTGGACCGAACGGAATTACCGCATCTACCGGGACATCGATATCGTCGTCGATACGCGGCTCCAGGCCACGAACGACACCTTCAAGACCAATGTCGCCCTGTACAATACCGAAAGCACCAACCTGTACACGCAGCTGAAGAATGTCCTGGCAGCCATCAAGGACGTCAAGACCAAGGTGTCGGCGCTGCGGGACCAGGCGTCCAACCTCGACAATTTCAGGAACGACCAATGCAATGCCGGTCAATGGGCGCTGTTGACGGGGAAGAATATGGATAATTGTAAACCCGATCCCAACGGTCCGCCGATCGAAAGACCGGAGGCCTGCAAGGATGCGGAGAAGATCTACAATGAACTGATCCATGTGCCGAAGAAGTGCCTGGTCTTCGACGTCGACTACCTGGTATCGGCTTCCGCGGACGTGATCGGGATACAAACCTTCTCGAATATCGCCTCGCTAACTCCGCTGCAAGGGAACCTCGCCGACGCGAGCAAGGCCTTTATCACGGCTATCCAGGCAGCAGCCAATACCCGTAAGGGCGAGCTGACGACACTACAGGGCGATCTTATCACGGCGATGACGGACGCCACGGTGTCGGGGATCAACAAATTCACGGCCATAAGCGACTGCGACGCCGCCTACTCCACCCTCGAATTCTTCTGCAAGCCGTGGTGCGACTGCGTGGTACCCCGGAGAGAGGATGTCTGCGAGCCGCGGCTGAAGCGATGCGAATGCGAGATCTGCGAGATCTGCACGGAAGTCAAGAATACCTATTGTGAAGCGGACAAGAAGTCCGTCCATTCCTGATCAATAAAACTATTTCATATGTTAGAAATTTATGAAAAATGCGGTCCGAAGAAATGGGACAAGGATATGTTCTGCAAATGCTGCGAAAAGCCTGCGCCTCCCGATCCCTCTTCCGACTGCTGCTATAACACCTGGCAGTGGGAACTGACCCGGACGACCCGCGAATACAACCTCGTGACAAAGGAGCTGCAGTATGTACAGAGGCACCTGGACATCATCACTGCGCGAACGACGCGGCTGAAGACCTGGTTCGACGAGCTCACCAGTGCCAATGAGCTGGCCAGGAAAATATGTCAACAGCTGGAAGTGATCGAAGCCCAGGTGGTGAATATCTGTATCAACACGGAGTTCACGGTCAAGGCGATCCGCATCCTGTTCTGTATGGTCAGGGAGTTCTATGTGGAGGTGGATTGTCTGCAGACAAAATATGACTGTCTGAACAATTGCCTCAAGTGTCTCAATCCTTCTTCCATTTCTGCTACGCAGGGTATTGGAAAGGCGTTGGCCGATTATGCGGCGGCGCTTGCGGCGCTCATCGCCACCCGGGACAACCTGCTCAAGCTGGTGATGGCCGCGCTGGCCATGGCCGAGCAGCTGCACTGGGAGATCTGTGACAACTGCGGATTCAAGCGGCTGTTGATCGATTGGACCGAAACCTTGCATTGCGGGGTATCCTGCGGGCCCATCGAAGGCGAATGCCGGGATGAGGATGAACCCGCATGGGAAAAGGACTGCCTGTTCCCGATATTGCAATTCCCGCTTTGCAATACCCACTATTACAAGATGATCGATCACTTGTACCATCAGGACAAGAAGAAGATGGACGAGCTGACCGTGACCCGGCAACGGCTTACGAAGCGGCAGCTGTCTTTGCAGACCGGGATGCAGAGCCTGCAGAAGGCATTGAGCGAAGTCGGCCAGACGGCAAGGTGTTAAATTCTCTATACTTTAAACTGAATAAATATGGCAACAAACGATCCTACAAAAACTTACCCTCTACCGAAATTCCATTTCGAAGTAGATTGGGGAGGCACGCGTATCGGCTTTACGGAGGTGAGCGGGCTTGACTTCGAGACCGAGGTGATCCAGTACCGGGAAGGGCATTACAAGCTGTACCATAAGACGATGCAACCAGGGCTCACCAAGTACACGAACATCACGCTGAAGCGGGGTACTTTTCTTGGAGACTATGAAATGTACAACCTATGGCTCAACACGTTCATGTTCCAGGAGGTGGACCAGAGCCCGGCTAAAAAATACCGCCGGGATATCACCATCAAGCTGCTGGACGAATCGCATAAGGCCGTCATCACCTGGACCGTGGCCAATGCCTGGCCGACCAAAGTGCAGTCCACGGACCTCAAGGCCGATGCCAATGAAGTGGCGATCGAAACGATGGAACTGGCGCATGAGGGATTGCGGATACAGATCTGATCGTCTTAAAAGAGAACTATGGCTACGAGCTTTTATCCAACCGTGAATTTTTGTTTCCGGGTCAATTTCTATCTCGACACCAAGACCCGGACGGATATCGGTTTTCAGTCCGTCAGCGGTCTCGACGCGACCATAGAAACAGAAACGATCATCGAAGGAGGGGTCAATCACTTTACGCATGTCGTTCCCACCCGGAGGAAATACGGGCCGTTGGTCCTCAAGAGAGGGCTTCTTAGCCAGGACCAGTCGGCGCTGATCGAGTATATCAAGGGTTGTTTCGACCATGAGACGATCGACCCGTTGCCTACCGTGCTGATCGAGCTGCTGGATGAGAAGAACCAGTCTTTGCTCCATTGGACGGCATCGAATGTATGGCCGTTGAGCTGGAAGATCGGAGAATTGAATGCCTCGCAGGGAGAGATCCTGATAGAGACCCTGGAGCTGAACTATAACCAACTCATCTTTAACGACTGAGTCAATACCTGGAAAAGTATGCCCATAGAGGTACGAGAACTGGTGATCAAGGCAACGGTCCTTTCGAAAGGAAGCTCTCCTTCGGAGGGCGGCAAGACCGACGACAGCCGAACGAACAATACGGTGCCCCCGCAGGAGGAGATCATCAAGGCCTGCCTGGAGAGGGTGTTGGAAATCTTAAAAGACAAATATGAGCGATAGCAATCCGACCAGCAACAGCTTATCCAAACTGATCATCCATTGTTACCTGGATAAGAATTTCCAGCAAAAGAAGCCGGACCTGGACTTCAGTACGCCGATCAACCCGGAGTCCTTTACCCGGAATCTGACCGTCAACCTGGATACGCGGGTGGCGCATGGACAGCCGGGAACGGATGCGGGGTATAAGTCCAGCCAGCCCGAGCAACTCAAGCTTGATTTTGTGCTGGATGGGACCGGGGTGGTGCAGGGTTACGCGTATCCCCCCGATACCAATTCGGTGCATGATGAGCTGGAAGCCTTTTTAAATTGCGCGTATAAATTCGACGGGATCACCCACAAGCCGAATTACCTGATCGTCTATTGGGGCACGGAGATCAAATTTCCCTGTGTCCTTTCCAGTGTGGACATCAATCACACGCTGTTCAGACCGGACGGAAGCCCGTTGCGGGTAAAGATCAGCGCCACCTTCACCAAGACGGAATCGGATGCGGCCCGGGCGGCCATCGCTCAATTCTCTTCCCCCGACCTGACGCATCAGCGGGTGGTGAAGCAGGGAGACAGGTTGGATAACCTGGCATTTGACATCTATACACAACCCGGTTATTTCCTGATGGTGGGGGCGTCCAACAACCTGACGACTATCCGGAGACTTTCACCGGGTCAGAAACTCAACTTTCCTCCTTTGCCTAAAAATTAAACCCTATGGCCGAACTGTTCATCCCCAATGCCTCGACCTATAATGCGGTAACGTATGCGATCCTGATCAACGGGTCGCCCGCGGACCCCAGCTATGAACTGCATAGCCTGGTCGTCACCCGCGAATTCAACCGTATCCCGATAGCCCGGGTCGTGTTCAGGGACGGGGACCCCAGCCGCAGTACTTTCCCGTTGAGCGACAAGGCGGATTTTGCTCCCGGCACTCCGATCCAGGTGAATATCGGGAGGGATGGGAAGAATGTCAACGCCTTCAAGGGGATCATCGTCAAACACAGTGTGCGCGTAAAGGAGAACGGGAATGGCGAGCTGATCCTCGAATGCCGGGATGAAGCCATCCGCATGGCTGTCGGCCGTCACAGTAAATACTATACGAATATTAAGGACAGCGTGCTGTTCGACCAGCTGATACAGCTGCATGCGCATCTTCAAAGCGATCTGCAGACGACGTCCTACGAGCATCCCGAGCTGGTGCAGCACCATCTGACGGATTGGGACTTTATGCTCTTGCGGGCGGAGGCCAATGCCATGCTGGTGAATGTCATCGACGGTAAGATCTCGATCCGGCGTCCGACCACGAATGGCAGCCCCGTGCTGGAAGTGAACTATGGCTCTTCCCTATTGGAATTCGAGGCGGAGATGGATTCGCGGACCCAATGGAAGAGTGTGGAGGCCCGGTCGTGGGATTATCATGATCAGCAACTGTTCAAGGCCGATACGGACGGGGTCCCCGGCTGGGTGGAATCGGGCAATATCACGGCCGCGACGCTCGCCGGAACGATCGACCTGTCTGCTTTCGAGCTGCGTCACAGCGGCTATTTGCCGGAGCAGGAACTGAAGGATTGGGTGGATGGGCAGATGCTGAAGAGCAGGATCGCGAAGATCTGCGGAAGGGCAAAATGTACGGGGTTTGCGGGTATAAAGCCCGGAGACGTATTAAAGATAAGCGGGGTCGGAGCCCGGTTTACGGGCAATGTCCTGGTGACGGCCGTACGCCAGGAGGTGGGTTCGGGGTCTTGGGATAGTCATATCCAATTCGGGTTGGACCCGCGCCGATACAGTGAAGCCTATCCAGACCTCAACGACCGGCAGGCTGGGGGGTTGATGGGAGGTATTCGCGGGCTGCAGATCGGCGTTACCGTCAAGCTCGAAGGGGATCCCGAGGGGCAGGACCGGATACAAGTGAAGCTGCCGACGATCGACAATAATGCCAGCGGTATCTGGACGCGGGTGGCTTCGCTGGATGCGGGTAATAAAAGAGGCGCTTTCTTCCGACCCGAGGTAGGCGATGAGGTGATCGTGGGATTCATCAATGACGACCCCAGGGAAGCCATCGTGCTCGGTATGCTGAACAGCAGCGCCAAGCCGGCGCCCCTGGCTACGGAGCAGTCGAATGACAAGAAGGGCTTCACGACGCGGAGCGGCATGCATGTACAGTTCGACGACGGCTCCAAAAAGATCTCCATCGATACTCCCGCGGGGAACTCCATTGTGTTGGATGAATCTTCCCAGCAGATACAGATAACGGATCAGCAACAGAACCAGGTGACCCTTGATACCACCGGGATCACCGTGCAATCCAACCTGTCGATCTCCGTGAAGGCCGGCACGGACCTCAGTCTTTCGGCCGGAGCATCCCTGAGCATTTCGGCGCCATCGATCAGTCTCTCGGGCGATGCCCAGGTGAGTTTGTCGGGCGCCGCGCTGACGTTGTCCGCCCAGGGGGTGGCGTCGATCAGCGGCACTCTTGTGAATATTAATTAATCAACAATAAAACCCGATGCCGTCCGCAGCGAGAATAACCGATATGCATACCTGTCCACTGTTCAATGGTCCCGTTCCGCATGTAGGGGGCCCCGTGGTGGGACCGGGGGTTGCCACTGTCCTGATCGGAGGGTTGCCCGCGGCCGTTGTGGGGGATATGATGGTCTGCGTGGGACCGCCGGATGTGGGGGCGATGGGCAGCACGACCGTCCTGATCGGAGGCCGGCCCGCGCTGCGGCAGGGGGACCTCACCGCACATGGGGGAGTCATCGTGGGTGGGATGCCTACGGTGCAGATAGGAGGGTAACAAAAACAAAAGATCATGAGTACGACCAATGAGCCACAACCGGGATTTTTAGGACGGGGATGGGCCTTTCCGCCGGCGTTCGACCGGGATGCCGGCACGGTAGAGATGGTGAGTGGTGTCACGGACATCGAGCAAAGCCTGAACATCCTGCTTTCCACGAGCCTGGGTGAACGGGTCATGCAGCCGAACTATGGCTGCGCCTTACAGCCTTATCTGTTCGAACCGCTGAATGCCAGCCTCATCGGCTACCTGAAGGACCGGGTAACCAACAGCATCCTGTTCTATGAGCCGCGCATCAATGTGATCAACGTGGAAGTCACCGCGGCGGATTCAACGGATATATGGTCCGGGAAATTCCGGATCACGGTAACGTATGACATCATCCAGACCAATTCCCGATTGAACTATGTATACGACTATTATCTAAAAGAATCATTACAGCCTATCTAAATAAAGGGAGCCCATGTTTGACTGCCACCATCTCGACCATCCCTTTTTGCATGACCCCGGTGTCTCCCAGGCGGACAGGGCCCTGGCGATGTTGTTGCCGGAGAATCTTCGTATAGACGGCCGGAAAACGGCCGAGCTGTTAAACTATTTTACCCAGCTGGCGCGGCAGATCAATTTTTACAATACGGACTCTTCCATCCTGGACTGGAGCCTTTTCTTCGACAACAGTCTTCCGTTCGTGCTCAGCAGGATCGCCGCCCATCCGTTGAAAGTGCAGGAGCAAAAGCTGGCCACCTACGAGCACCTGCTGCATCGAAACGCTAGCGCCTCTAGTCTGCAACTCCTGTTCTTCTACAGCTACTACAACCTGATCCTTCCCCTGCAGCGATGGGCGACCCTGCTGCGGGGCACGAATGTCGACTTGGAAACAGGACTGAACAAACTCATCAAGGAAAATCTGCGTCAGCCCTTGCTCAGCTTTATCAGCCTGGCCAATACGGCCAGTCATTGTTATGGCATCCGGAAGATCGATTTTACCGATTTTCTCCAGGTCGACGCCTGGGGTCTGGAGCCCGCCGATCTTTATGCCTACCAGGCCAGCTTTGTCTGCAGTGCGGGAGGAACGAGACCGCAAATCCTGGCGTTGTGGAATTCGGCGAATGACGCTCTCCCCTTTTTTACGGGGGTGATCGGGCAGGTGTCTTCGGGCGCTGCCAATGACGTCAACGACAAATTGATGGACGTGCTGACCCTCGGCGGCGGACAGAACCTGCCGCCCCACCTTGCGTTGCTGTTCAGCTTTATCCATCTGTTCGGCAAATTGCAGAGCGATCTCAACCGGTTTGCGAGGCATCACCTGCGATACTTCTATACCCAGGTGTTACAGCTGGCGCCGGCGCCGGCCGCCGGGGACAAGGCCTTCGTGGTGTTCGGCATCCAACAGCAATTCAAGCAATACCTGCTGGACAAGGGTTTGCTGGTGAAAGATGGGAAGGATAACAATAAGGCGGATATCCTTTTTTCGCTTGATGAGCCGCTTGTGGTCAACCAGGCGCAGATAGCCGACACGAGAACCCTCTTCTTCAATAACCTGTATCATTATGACCAATACTATACCGAGGGCGCCTATATGGCGCCGGATGCGCTGATGGCCGATGGGTTGAAGAAACCCTTTCCCGATCCGAAAAAAGTGAGCTGGCCGACGCTGGGGTCGCGGCTGAGTAAATATGTTCCGACCGGCGCCGATGATCCTATACCTTATCCTTCCGCGAGGCTTGGTCTTATCCTGCATTCGCCGGTGCTGTTGTTGAATGAAGGGACGAGGACCATCACGATCCACATGGATTGTGAGTATAAGGATGACATTTGTCCCGATGCCCTGCCCGGGGAAGTGGGAATGAGCGAGCTGTTCCCCGTTGTGTCGTCGATGCTGAATACCACTTATTTTTATTTTACGCGGGATAATGTGGCCGAGGCGCTTGGAAAGGGGCTGGCTCCGTCGTTGGGTGAAGATATCCTTACCAAGCATCTGACCCGAAGGAACATCAAGGATTGTTACGGCACGCACAATAAAAGCCTGTATGATGCCTGCGTGCCGACGGGGTCATTTTCCGATCCGGATGCGCTGGCTGTCTTTTTTCCAAAACGAACGGTGTTCCAGCTGCAATTCAGCGGGGTGAAGGGTTGGGTCAAACCCGTCGATCCGCCGTCGGTCTCTCTTTTTTTTACGGGCGGGAAAAGTTTTGCCCTTAATTTCCAGGTAACCCTTCAGCCGGATGAACCAGCCGTTACTTTTTATGATAAGAAGTTGTTTGGGGGTCTTGATTACCAGACGACGGACCCGATGGTGATGATCCTGCTGGATGATGCCATCAAGATGGACTATAAATCGTTGAAGGTGGACCCGGATTGCTGCCTGGAGCCGCTATCTTCTGCCGAGCTGACGGTGTCCACGTATCATTTTTTCAAGCATCTGTTGATAAAGGATACTACCATCGGGATCGATGTCTGTGGAGTAAAGAATTTTATCGTGCAGAATGACCAGAGTGTGATGAGTGTGAACGGGCCCATTTACCCTTTTGGAACGAGGCCAACCATCGTCGACTTTGATGTCGTCATCAAGAACGACCCCTTTGCTTCTCCGACCCCCAATCTGGTGGGGCCAAACTTTTATATCGGCTCGGCCGAGATCTTTTGCAAGGCATGGACGGCAATATGGATCGGCATCAACTGGAAGGACAAGCCGGCGAGCTTCAACGAATATTACGCCGGATACCTGGGCTCGGGAACGACGGTTGCGGGCTATGGGTTGGACGAGAAAGGTTTCCAGGTGCATCTTTCGTGGCTTACCAGCGGTTCCTGGCTCCCCGAGCTGAAGACCTCGCCGTTTGTGATCAATCCGCCTACTACGAACATTACCGATTTCAACCGCCATCTTTTTACCCAGGAGAGCGCGATTTCAAAATGGGGTTGCGATGAGAGCGGTTACACTCATTCGTTCTACATTACACCTGATGTATTTCAGTCCGCTCAAACGAAGTTTGTACAATTCCCAACACCGCTTACCAAATATACCGTCGACTCCCGGTCGGCCTTTCTTCGTTTTACGCTGGAGAACCAGGATTTCCTGCATAAGGATTATTCTTATGTGCTGGCCCGGCAGATGATCGCCTTTGGCAAATTACCCGACAATCAGGTGGATGGGGCTGTATATTATGATTCGTCGATGGGATATTATGTCGTGAATACGACAGACCTGCTTACTCAGTACAATAACTTAGCCGGATTAGCCGCAAGTATAGATACCGAGGCCCGGAATATTGCCGGGGATGCGATAGGAGCAACGGGCGCGCTTATTCCCGGGACGCCGCAAGCCAATGATATACGAACCCAATTGACCGGTTCGACCGGTATGCCCGCGGTGCCTGCATCGCCCGCGTCGCCGCCGGGACTGTTATCCGACGCGGACACCCTTGGCAGTACCATCACGGCCGGGCAGACGGCTTTGAAGCCGCATAGCAATCCCGCGGCGGTAATTCCGAAGGAACCCTGGACCCCCATCATCCAGAACATGGTGATCCATTATTCCGCAACGGCCACCAAGACCGATATCGGGCTCATCCATCTTTATCCCTTTGACGGCACTTATGAGCTGATGGACATCGAATCGGAGCCGAGCCTTTTGCCGGTGTTCTGCCAGGAGGGATTGCTATTCCTCGGAGTTCAGAATCTAATTGCGGGTGAGAACCTGAATATCCTCTTCCAACTGGCGGAAGCCACGGCTGATACGGAAGAGCCGCCGGCCACCGTGCAATGGGAATATTTGACGAACAATGCGTGGCAGCCGCTGGCGCCGGATTTCCAGGTCATCAAGGACGGCACGCAGAATCTGACGCGGACGGGTGTCGTCGAACTTTCGATCCCCAAAGACATCAACACCACCAATACAAAAATGCCGGCGGGCCTGTACTGGCTACGGGCCTCTCTGACTACTCATACGGCAGGGGTCGCCGAGACCCAGGCGCTGTTCACCCAGGCTGTGGAGGCCAGCTTTGTTCCGGGCAAAGGCGATCCCGCGACGGCAGCCGCACCCAACGACCTCACGCGACTTTCAGCGCCGCTTGCCGCGGGGTCACTGGCCCGGCTGAACACGGCCGATGCCGTGGTGACAAAAGTGCAACAGCCTTCGCCGTCTTTTGGCGGACGGGCGCCGGAAGACTCGGGCAACGGCTTCTTCATCCGCATCAGTGAGCTGTTGCGGCATAAGGGCCGGGGCGTCCAGAAATGGGATTACGAACGGCTGGTATTGCAGGGGTTCCCATCCGTGCTGCGGGCCAAATGTATCAACCACAGCTATTTCCTGGATGCCCATCAGTACCTGTACGATTTCCCCATTGCCCCGGGAAATGTGATCGTAGCCGTTATCCCCGATGTCACGCAGCTGGCTCCGGCCGACTCATTGCAACCCCGGGTCCCTGCGGCGATACTGGAGGATATCCAGGCGTTACTAAGCGGGATCATCTCCCCCTTCATCCGGTTATTCGTCGTCAACCCCCGCTACGAGGAGGTCAACTTCTGCCTGCAGATCGTGCTGGTGTTGGGATTGGACGCCGAGTTCTATCAACAGCAGGTGAAGAAAGACCTGACGCAATACCTGGCGCCCTGGACGACGGGAGACATGATCCGGTATGTGTTCGGCCAGCCCCTTTATCGTTCGGATGTCATCCGGTTCCTGGAAGGGCTGAACTATATCGACCATCTGCTCGATCTGCAGATGAAACATCATGAAGAAGACATGCCGTTGAAACCCGTCATTAAGGTGGAACCGCGTACCCCCAGGTCGATCCTGATCGCGGGTGAAATCATCGTGGAACTGCCGGGTGCGGTAGAGGGAGATTCGTTTGGCCCTCTTTGCACCGGCGTTCCCATCGTAATCGATCACTGTGGTCCAAAGACCGCGAAAGCAATCCCTATAAAGAAAAATGGCAACGGACATTAGCAATATAGACCTCACGGCACAAGTAAACCTGGGAATACCCGAGTGGCTGAACTTCGATCAGCTGCGCCACGACGCCATCGGTTATCTCGGTCGCGTGACCGGAAAGATCTGGACGGACTATAACGAGCATGATCCGGGGATCACTACGCTGGAGGCCCTTATCTATGGACTCCTCGACCTGGGGTACCGGACGAACCTGCCTCTGGCCGATATCCTGGCCCGCGATCCCGCACAAAAAGGAAAAGACCCCGACTTTTTCACACCCGGGGAAGTACTCGGCTGTAATCCGCTGACCCTGCTGGACTACCGGAAGCTTTTGCTGGATATCGATGGCGTCCGCAATGCCTGGGTGGAGGTGGATACCAAGGCGCCTTTGAACCTCAACGGGCTTTATCTTGTCTATATCGAACTGGACAAGGAGTTGAATGGTTTTACCACCCAGGGCGAATATGACGACTATAAGGACACCGTCCTTTGCTATATCCGCCATGCCCTCATGGCCCATCGCAATCTCTGCGAGGACTTCTACCAGGTATATTTTCTTTGTGACCTGCCGGTTGGGGTGTGCGCCGATATCGAGCTGGAAACCGGCGCCGATGTCGGAGCCGTTTATCAAACGCTGATCACTACTCTTTACGAATGGTTCTCGCCTGTTCCGACCTATTATACGCTGCAGCAGATGCTGGCGCGAAAGGTCGCGATAGAGAACATCTTTGCGGGGAGGCCGTATCCGGGCGGGGCCAGTCACGGGTTCCTCGATACTGAAGAATTGGGGGCGATTGTTCGCAGGAAGGAGATCGACGTATCGGATGTGTACCGCGAGATCCTCGGTGTTGACGGAGTGAAGCGGGTACGAAAAATACAATTACGCATTTGTCCGGATAGCGGGCCGGGCACGCTGGACGAGAACTCCTGGGTGCTGACCCTGCCTGACAACACCCTACCTCTGTTCACAATTTCCTGTGGGGGATTTCAATTCTTCAAGAACGGGCAGCCCATTGCCGTGGACCTTTCGTCCTATAACGCACTTTTGGAACTGAACCTTTCGAAACAGGGGAAGGTGTTGTTCCCTGCGGGATCGCCCTACCTGGATGCGGCCGTTCCCACCGGACTGTTCCGGCCCGACCTGGGGGATTATTATTCCATCCAGCATGACTTTCCCCAGGTGTATGGCATCGGGGAAGGATCCCTACCGGCAGATGCGCCGCCATCGAGAGTGGCGCTGGCGAGGCAATTCAAGGGATTCCTGTTGTTCTTCGATCAGCTGCTGGCCGATTATCTGGCGCAGCTTAACCATGTCCGTGATCTTTTCGCCCTTGGCCCCGCCGCCGATACAGCCGACAATCACAGCTATTTTATCGGAGATGTTTCCACCGTTCCCGACCTGGATGCCCTGCTGAGATTTCCCGGGACCGGCGGTGTTGCGGTGAGCGGACCTGTTCCCGGAACTCCCCTGGCCCATCCCGCAGCGGGCGAGGCCTGGCGACCGTTGAGCTCCAAGGCGTCGATCAGCTGCAAAGAGCTGGCCACGCTAATGGACTATTCCTATGGTACCGCCGGCGAGCGGGATAATGTCATCGACCAGTTGAGCCTCGACATGCTCTATACCTCGCCGGTGGTAAAGACCGTGCAAATCACCGATACGGACCGTTATATTTATGTGATCCTCGTCGCCGGTCAGGACATTGTGCTTGTGAGCCGGAACGACTTCGCCGACGCGGTCTCCGCCGGGCAACAGGCCGCGTTGGTGTTGTTCCTGGGTCAGGACACGGAGAATTTTTCAAGAATGAATACCGCCCAGGCGGGGAGTTACGGTTTTGCGATCAATCAAAGCGCGAAGACCTATCTGCAATATTTGCAGACCATTCTCGAAGACGATGAGACCTACCGGCAGAGAAGGAAGGGCTTTTTGGATCATCTGTTGGGAAGATTTGCCGAGCTATTCACCGACTATGCCCTTTTGTACCTTGGAGATATCAACAGCGCGGAATTCGAACAAGGGCAAATAAATGCCATAGAACGATTCCTTTCGCATTTTCCCGGACTGAGCGCCGACCGGGGGAAGGCCACGAACTATCTGAAGCCGGGGTGGAATGACAACAATATATCCGGGTTGGAACGGAGATTCAAGGCCTATGCAGGCATCGACGACTGGACCCGGCATCACCTTTGCAATTTCGAGGTCATCAAGCTGGAAGAGACCTTTCAGATCAGGCTGGCCCTGCAAGGAAGGGAGCTTTTTGTATCCAAAAGCTCCTTTACCAAAGAGGAAGCGGAAAAGGCCCTCGCGGCGTTGACCTCCGCTCTCTCCAGGCCAGGCAGTTACCAGGCAGTACAGCCGCCGGAGGACTACCGGTTTGCGCTGGATGTGCATTTCTACGGCGGGAATATTGCCCGATCGGTCCTCCGTTACTCTTCGGCCGAAGCGGCGCGCAGGGAAGCGGGCGTTCTGGCGGAGCTGTTTGGCCCGATCCCCGGTCGCGAGCCCGATGTGCGGATCAGCGGCTATGAACACCACCTCGTCTTGCTGGACTATGATGGGAACGTCGTGCGCTACTCCCGGCAGGCGTATGCCAGCCCCGAAGAGGCCCTGGCGGCGACGCCCGTGAATGAGAGTGCGGCGAAGCCCCAGGACAATACGGTGTGGGAATTTGACGAAGGTGCGCCTGCCATCGGCGCTCTGATCCGGAATAAAGAAGAAGGGAAGACCCGGCAATTCCTTGTGATGGGCGGCTTCAATATCTCGCAGGATAAAAATGTCCCGAACCGACCGGGGAGACACCGGTTCAATGTACTGGATGACCAAAATGTATTGGGGTTGCATTCTATCGAGGATTATGAGGAGGAGCAGGACGCCTGGACTGCCTGTATCCGGTTCCTGTATGGCCTGGCGGAAGAGGTTACCTATGCCGTTCGAACCGACGAAGAAGATCGATTGCGTATCGTCTTCCGGATCAACGATCAGGAACAGGCGATCAGCGATAGCGACTTCCCATTCGAAACGGAGCGGGAAGCCCGGGATGCGGCAAAGGGATTTGTGGCGAGAGCGAGGACCTTTCTTTTTTCGATCGGAACCGTGCCGATACCCAATCGTTGGCGATGGCATTATTTCGTCGGGACATCCACCGACCAGCTTTTGCACCTCGCCAGTGTTGCGGAATATTACAGCCCATCGGTGGCGGCCGATGCCGAACGGCTGTTTGCGGCGGGAAGCCGGAACTGGAAACTGAGTGAACCCGGTGGGCCGTTACAACTGACGATGTCCGGGGAACCGCCCGTTGCGGGCGAACTGCCTGTTGCCGATGAACTGCCTGTTGCCGGGGAACCCTGGGCGGAGACGGGAACGGCCGTCGAGGAAGAGAGTTCTCTTCGGACGAAAATGCAGTCGCTTGTGGAATGGAAACAATCCATCAACCGGCTGATCGACCAAGACCCGGCGCTGGCGGCGGAGATGATCGTGCCGGACGCGAAGACCCAGGCGGGAACCTGGATCTACCGGTTGGTGGACAAGGACCATCCCAAGGCCCGGTGTCCAAAGGGGATGGGGACGAAAGCCGGGGCCGAGACGTTGCGAAGCGATGTTATTCTTACGGCAAGGGCGGGGTATCCCTTCCTGGAAATATGCCTGGGCGGGGATTGGATGGTGAAGAGCTCCGGGACAGGCACGCCTGTAGCGCCTTACTTTTTTCAAGTGAAATGCAGGAACAACTATTTCGAAAGCAGGAGCATTCCGGACAAGGACATCATCCTTTTCGAAAGCGTGCAGGGATACGACAGCCCGGAAGATGCGCAGGCCGCATTCGCTGCCCAATACCTGCAATTCCTTACCAAGGGGATGGATGCAGCGGAATATAGTCCGGGAAAATGGATCAGCCTATTGGAGCGGGATACGATAGAGCAACAGGCGTCGCCGGAGGGGTTGGTTCCCCAGGCCCTTGTGCCCCAGAGAACGCAGCAGCAACTGGGTATACTGGGCAAGAACCCGATCACCGAGCTGGTCCTTGCGTGTCAATCCTACCCGATAAGGCTGGTAACGCCGCCGCCGGAAGCCGATCCCTGTGCGAAACCCGTGCCGGCCGACCCCTGCAATTGCGTCGCACCGCTGACGGCGCCCGCGCCGTTGTATGAATTTATCCAATTCAATACGAGTACGGGTCAGACAGACTGGGAAAGCATTGGCCGTTGGGATTCGCCCGTTACCGCGATGGACGAATTCCATTTCTTCCGGATGCTGCTGACCTATCCCGGCAACTTGTTCATCCAGCAGGATGAGAACGACTGTCTTTATTACGTCCGGATCAGGGAGGTACTGGCTGAAAGCGCGCAATCCTTCCCGGATCCCCTGGCGGCATGGGGAGCCAACGGCGTAGAGAAATTTATCGGCGTTACACAGGGTCCGCACGGATTCCATCTGCAGATACGACCGGAGAACTGCGGTTATACTTTTTGGGTAGGCTGCCCCGACTGCAGGCTTCAACATCCCTGCAAGTATGATACGCCGCAAAAAAGGGATGCCGTCAGAACACGAATGCATCGAAGCTATCAGGACTTCAAGGATAGGGACTGGCTGAAAGGGTTTTATACCCAATATGAAAAAAAGGAAGGCGGGGAAGGGGAAGGGGATCCCGGTGAGGGAACGCTTTATGGGCTGGACGGGCAGCCGTTGGCCATCGCGTCAACGCGGCGGAGACAGGGTGGCGATCCAGTGCTGGATACGATCCTCGACATCATCGATGCCAGCTGGCTGGATGGCCGTTACCGGCAAGAAAAGGGCGGGTCGTCGCTGGTCGACGATACCGGAGCGGTCATCGCCCGAAGCGCGGAACCGGTTCAATCTTTACAAGAGTGGAAGAAAGGCCTGCGGGCTTTTGCGCAATACTTTCCTTTACACCGGAAGATGCAGCAGAAAGGTGGGGTGTTGCACAGCCAGTACCGGTTCGCCGTAAAGCTGCCGGGATTTCCGGAACTGTCCGACGACCCCTCCCATTATATGCCCTGTGGCTGCGGTCCCGAGCCTACTCCACCGGGCGACTGCTATGTGGCCTGGAAGAATGAGCTTGTATATGATAACGCACAGGAGGCCTGGGGCAATTATATCCAGGCTTTCGGCGCCCTTGACGACCTTGGAGCCTATCAATCGGTGTTTGATTGCAGCTGCGGATCGTACGGGATCGAGCTGGCTCCTGCCTCCTCGATCATCGCGGTGAACCCTCAATCCTATTATTTAGGGGATGACGCCTGTGCGGCCGTGCAAAGGGCGGAAGGACTCATCAATGCCGAAGGTCTCGAACTCGTGGAACACCTCCTGTTGCGTCCCTGTGATGAAAAAACGAGTATCCCTGCCTGTGGAGACAGCTCCTGTCCTTTGCCTTTTGTACCGGGGGCCGACCCCTACTCTTTTATCGCCACCGTCGTGTTACCGGGCTGGCCTATGCGCTTCGCCAAGCCGGAGAACCGGTTGCAGCTGGAAATGATCCTTCAGCGGGAAGCCCCCGCGCACGTGCTGCTACGCATCCTGTGGCTTTGTCCCCGGGACCTGTGTACGTTCGAGCACCTCTATAAAAAATGGTTGTACTCGCTGGGTCCTCAGGGGGCCTGCCCGGGATTCGATCTGAGCGCTTTTATCAACTTCCTGTTCTCGACACCCCTCTGTTGCTGGAAGACCCCTTCCGCCTGCTGTACGGAGGAACTTCCGCCGCCGCCTTCCGTTCCTTGCTGGGCCGTTGCGGCACCGGTCCCGGTGACCCAGGGCAGCCAGGATTGGCTTAGTGAGATCAACTTACTCTATTGCTGGACCGATGTGGAATGCGCGGATACCAGCGGGTGGGGGGCCAAGAAGGCGTTGCCTGCGACCGCTACTGAGACTCCGGGGCATTCTGCCGAGAGTCCGGGACCGGAGCCGGGGCTTGCAGAGCCGGGACCTACGGCGGAAGCGGAACCGAAAAAACTGAACCCGATGCGGCTGAGGGGCTATCGAAACCGGGTGCAGGAAATGATGGGGCAATTCCGGAAAGAAGGGTTGGTGGAGAAGACGGCTGCGTTCGTGAATGAAACCGATCCTTCGATGCAGCGATTTGAAAAGCTGGCCGGAGAACTTGCCGAAAGAATGAAGAAAGCGGCCAAGCCCACGCGCGAAAAGATAATGGTATTGCTAAACAGTATGACGGGTTACTGGCTGGACAAGTCGAGCCTTAAGGAAGGAGGACCTATCTCCATCGATTCCTTCCGCGAGATGATCGCGCGAACGGGCCTCGCGCCGGGAACCGCGGATGTGCTGTACCAGGAATGGGAAAAGGGAATGAAAGAATAAAGACTACTCATGCCACACCATATAAAAAGACAAATCCTGCTGCTGCAGATGGATCCGGGTCTGGATGCTTTCGCTTTGCAACAGGCGGCCAGCAAGTACTATTGGGATGAGGTTCTTCCCGTGCTGGAACGCCTGTTCGATGAGCTGTCCAGGAACGGGCAGATCATTCAACTGGACCGGATCGAGCTGGATCTGGGGACCCTGACGGAGAGTTCGCTGCGGGGGGGCGGACTGAGGGACGAGCTATATAGACTATTGCATACGCAATTACAGGAGATCATTGCTAAACACGAGCAGGGAAAAGGAGCGTTGTATCTCCGGGAAACGGCGGCGGTCCATGCCCTGCGTCAATGGTGGTATTATATGGAACATGGCCGGCTTCAATGGAGCCATCGCATGATCACCGGGGACTGGTATTCGGAGGTGCTGGAACAATTTGCTGTCGACTATGAAGAAGTGAGCCGGCTACGGGAGGAGATGAAAAAGGGATCGGGAGTGCTTCGGCGCATCGTCGCCCAGCACCGGGAACCCTTCCTGGAAACGCTGACGGGAATATTGGTGGCGGGTAAGCAAGCCGGGCTGACGGCTTGTATCGAAGCCGTTCTTCTTTTGACGGCCTGGATGGAGGAGCGGCTTAGGGAGGCGACGTCGCCGGTACGGTATGGAGAGGGACCAAAAGGCGGGAGACGGAGGGCTCTGCCGCGTCGAAGCCTCGAGGTGTGGGTGTCTGCGCACCGCGGATTTTTGTCCCTGAACGGACCCAAGCGAAAAGAAGCGATCTGGCAGATGGTCTTGCGCCGGGCGGCTATTGCGGGACCTGCCTTCCGGGCCGGGGATGGGAATCGGCTGCTCGTCCAATGGCTTACAGGGGATGATAAATTATTGCTTCGGTGGCTTTATAATGAAAGTCCGTCATTGCCGGCGGCGGTTTCCAATTTGTTGCCCTTTGTTTCGCCGGCGGCGGACAGGCCGGGGAAGAAAGCGTCGAAACCGCTGAAGGGGCAGTCCATTAAGGAGACGAGCGTTGAAGGGTCGGAGCCGCTCACCATGAGGGAGGATATAGTGGATGAAGAGATACTTTTCAGCGAAGGCGACGTGGATGAAGAGGGCATTTATATCTCTCACGCGGGAATGATCTTACTGCATCCTTTTCTGTCTACCTGTTTCAGCCGCCTTCAATGGTGGGTGGATGGGCAATTCAGGGATGGGGACTGCCGTCAGAAAGGCGTATTCCTGCTGCATTACCTGGCGACGGGCCGGCGAGAGGCGGAGGAATACGAGCTGGTATTGCCGAAGCTGCTCTGTGGCTATTCGCCGGAAACGCCGATGCGGGCCAGCGCCGGGCTGGCCGCCGAAGAATATGAAGAAGCGGAGGAGTTGTTGAAGATGGTGCTGATCCGATGGGAGAAACTACAGGGGACTTCGCCCGAGGGGTTGCGGGAGGGCTTCCTGCAGCGGGGTGGAAAGCTGTTCCGCCGGCACGACCAGTTGACGCTGATCGTGGAGAGCCAGGCCATCGATGTGCTGCTCGACTATCTGCCCTGGAATATCTCGCTTGTCAAGTTGCCGTGGCTGGACCCGATATTGTTTGTGGAGTGGAGATAATAATATGAAAACGCGTGCCACCAAGACGCCGGCCGCCCAGGCCAAAAAGAACGATCCTTTTTTCCAGAAAGAGGGGAAGGGGGAGTTCTTTGGATCGCAGCCAGCGAAGGGGGGATTCTTCCGGGGCCGGACGGCGGGCGGCGGGGTCGTGCAGCCGAAGCTGACGGTCGGCCAACCGAATGACGGCTTTGAGAAAGAGGCCGATGCCATGGCCGACAAGGTGGCGCAGCGGAAGTGTGCCGAGTGCGAGAAGGAGGAGAAGGTGCAAAAGAAACCCATCTTCGAGAGTGAGGCCGACCCGAAGGAGGAGGTGCGGCGGAAGCCGGATTCTTCTTCCGCTCCGCCGGTCACGCCTGCCGTCGAGAGCGGGATCAAAAGTTCCAAAGGCGGCGGCTCGCCGTTGCCTGCCGCCACGCGAAAGCAGATGGAGTCGGGGCTTGGGGCAGATTTCTCGGGGGTCCGGGTTCATAATGACGGCGGGGCCCGGGAGATGAGCAGGGATCTGAATGCGCAGGCGTTTACACATGGGAAGGATATTTATTTCAATTCGGGGAAATATGATCCGGCGAGTACCGGGGGGCAGAAGTTGCTGGCGCATGAGTTGACGCATGTGGTGCAGCAGGGAGGGGGTGGGGTGAAGCGGAAGGAGGTGGGGCCGGAGGGGGCGGTGGGGCATGGGGTTTCTCCATCTCCTTCTCCTTCTTCTACGGAGGCCGTTCCTACTGTGCAACGAGAGCCTGGGGGTGCGCCGCCACCGCCGGCAGCCTCCGCGCCTGCGGCGCCGCCGGGGCCTCCTTATGTAGCGCCGGTTGCAGACAATCCCAGTCAGCAATATCAATTTACTCCTAACAAAGAACTGATCATTCCTGATCTGCCGTTGCCCAAATTCAAGAGAGAACCAGAGGCGATCAAGATCAAATGGCCGGTGCATAAATCGGACCGAGGGAAAACAACGCAGGATACACAGTGGAACGATGCGGCAAAAAAAGTGAATGATGCCATCGATATATTCTTAAAGAATAAGGACATAAAAACGCCCGGCCAGCTCTATTTTCTACGATCGACTACCGACGAAAAGGTTGTGCGCAGGGGAACGAAAACACAACTGAAGTCGTCCAACTTGTATCAGCCGGATTGGGACCATAATGGAAAACTCCATACGTACCAGATAGATCACTGCTGGGAAAGGCAACTGGGTGGCCCCGATGACAAGTCTAATTACGAATTGCTGGATTCAACAGCAAATGCTTCTTCCGGACCAACAATCCAAGGGGCCATCAAAAACAGGACAATAGAGGCAATCAAAGCGCTGAAGTTGGCCAACCCTACCTTGTCTATTCCCGATGCGAAAGATCTTCTGAAAGTCGAAAAATTCGTCCAATTTACACAGGCCGCTCCTACAGATCTGCAGGTTAATGGGAAGCCTGATGACCGCTGGTCACTTAAAAGTATACAAGCAGGCGATCATCTTAAGAACCTGAGGGGAATGACCTTGGATGAAGTGCATGCCATGGATGGGTCCAAGGATAAGGTCCTGGTGATCTTTCTAAAAGCTAATAGCGGTAAGGCCAATAAATTCGACATCCCTTTTACGTCGGCAAAACAATGGTTACCCGGTGCCGATGTGACGGCATTGAACGTCACCACTCCGGATGCCGCCGACGGCCAGGTGATGGGACAAATGTCTGTCGCATTCGGGAAAAAGATTGCCGATAAGTTTGGCGTCCCGCCCAATGTCACAATCAATTTCGTCAAGGTAGCGGGTCTTGTCAATGCCGGATCACTGGAATTGGATCCCGTTAAGGACACGCTTGCCAAAGCACTAAGTTTCAAAGGTCTCAGTCCCGTCACCGTGACCCAGTTCGATATCACCGAAGAGGGGTTGTCGATGTCGGGGTTCATTACGGCGGACCTACCGCTGATCAAAGATTCGCCCATTGACTTCGCCGTAACAGGGGATGCTATCGAGCTCAGCAAGACCTTTAGCACGGGGGAGATAAAGTCCTTCCCCAAGCCCTTTGTCATCAATGATGTGAGCCTTTCCATCTTCGCCGACACGAAATTCAATTTCGGCGTGGAAGGGAATATCGACTTCGCCATCCAGGGTCTTGGAAAGGGCAGTGTGACCGGCACCGGGGCGACGAAGGATGGGTTTGGCGTGAAGGGCGAATTCACTTTTGACAGCGAGAAGTTCAAGGGGTCGAGCATCGGCTTCAGCTATGCGAAAGAGAAGTGGACGATCAAGGGCAAACTGGTGGTTCCTCCCGGAAGCGGGATAAAGGGCGTCGATCACGGCAGCCTCACCGTCGTCTATGACGACGGGACGATCACGGCCGATGGAGAGGTGGTGTTGACGGTTCCGGGGATCGACAAGGCGACGCTGCATGCCGTATTTGGCGAAGGCGGCGCCTTCACGATAGGAGGAGATATCACCCTCAAGTCGATGCCCGGCATCAAGAGCGGCGGCAAGGTATCGGCGTTGATCTCGAAGGCCGCGGGCGCCTCCGACTTCAGCCTGGCGATAAGCGGCGAAGTGGATGCCGATCTGCCGAAGATACCGAAGATGAATCCCAAGCTGACGATCAGCTATGTTGACGGGCTCTTCAAAGCCGAAGGGAAATCGGATTTCGGCACTTCCGGGGGGATGATCACCGGGGATGTCACCGTCGGGGTTACGAACGGGACTGTCGTTGATGGCAAATTGCAGCCGGGAGAAGGCGACAAGAAGATCTCGTTCTATGGCAACGGGACGGTGCATTTCATCCCCTTCAAGGGTGTCGATGCCTCGATAACCGTAAAGGTCGACACGAGCGGAGTGGCCCTCTTCAGCTTCAACCTGGACGTGCATGTGACGCCGTTCGATGAGCTGAAGAAGGATATCACGCTGCTGGATGTCCAAAATGATATCCCGCTTGTCGGCGTTCCTTTCCTCAGCCTCAATCTTCATGTGGGATTGAAAGCGGTCCTGTACCTCCGCTGGTTGCCGCTGACCATCGGTGTCCGGGCTTCGATCACCGATAAGACCTATGACGACCTGATCGCGGGCAAATTCAGTTCGGACTTTGCGCTGACGGTAGAGACCAGCGGGAAGGTGGGCATCAGCATCAGCGTAGATGCGGGCGTATCGGCCAAAGTAGCCGTCCTCGTGGGCGGCGCTACCCTTGGTGGGGACATAAAACTGGAGGCCGTGCCGGTTGTGAAGGGTGAGCTCGACGCCACCTGGGAAGGCGACAAAGGGCTGAAACTGAAAAGCGGAAAGGGTACGGCAACCGTCGACCTGAACCTAATCCTGGCTTTGCATGGAAGGGCTTTTGTCGACCTCGACCTTGTCTTCAGCCGGACCAATCTTTGGGAAAAGGTGTGGGTGCTTGCGGAAAGCAAACCGAAGACGCTGTATTCAATGGGCATCGAAGCGCCTTTTGAATTTGATGACAACAACAACCTCAAGCCGTTCGATCCCAGCAAAGTCAAATTCCTGCCGGATCTGGACAAGGACAAGGCCAAGGAACAAGGCGATAAAGGCGTCAACCCCGATGGGGATAAAGGGAAGCAGCAGGATGACAATACCATTCAGAGCAATATCAGGAAGCAGATAGCGGACAATTTAAGGGCGAAGAGCAAGGACAAGAGCGTCGATCTCCATGGCTATGCGTCGCAGCTCCGGGATAGCCTGACCAACGGTAATGATCCCAAGCTTGCGGGATTCGTATCGCAGGCGGTCGATGAGGAGCTGAAGAAGTTGGAAGCCGAGGCGAACCAGAAGGGTGCCGGTACTTCCGCGAACGCCAACCCTCCCGTGAGCCGCAAGCCGATGGAGGCCACCGGGGGCGATGTCGTCCAGACCAAGCCGGATAAACAGGAGAAGGGCGGTAAATCGGACAAAGCCGCCAAAGCGCCGCCGCCGGATATCAAGATTGACTTCGACATGAGCCTTCCAAAGGATAATCCGGTACCGGATTATTCTCAAAGCCATCACGAAATCGGAGCATGGGAAAGCGTCAAGCTGCATCCTGATCTTCACTCTTCCTTCGCCTGCGCGCATGTTATGAAACATGGGGAGGAATGGAGCTATGTCGAGTGGATCGACTGGCAGTTCGTGAAGCCCATGTTCACGTGCCGGATAGCCAACGAAATAATCCGGGGCACGAGAGGGGAGTTGAAACCGGAAGAGGTTGGATACAAGCTACCCCCCGATCAGAGCAGCCATCTTTACTCGAGGATCATCGAAAGGGTACGAATGCATGTGGCCGAACATTGCAACCGGTTCAGGCAGGCGGTACAGGAGGAGGAAAAGATCATCCGACAGAAACTGCATACATTGCCGGGTAAAAATACGCCGAGGCGGGTCGAGCAAAGGATCCTCGAGGACTTTATGGTCAGCTTCCTGCATGCGCTTGCCTCCGACCTCGCAAACCGGCTCTGGGCAATAAGTTGTGATCTGGAGAAAAGGGATTATCCGAAACTATTTTCAGGAATAGCCATTGCCGGCGGAAGTTTCAAGGTCGACTGTGGCCCGCAACCACCGTTAGCAGTGGAACCCTCACTTGATCTGATCATTCATAAGACTGCGCGTTCGAAACAGGAGCAGCCGAAGCTCCGGCGGCAGCCGGACGAGGAGGAAAAGCCTGCACCGCAGCCGCCGCCGAAGGCTGGTAAATACCGCATGCGTCTCCTATACGAATTTGGGTTCGTCGAATTGTCGGAAGACCCGGCGCATGTGAGACATCAGTTGGAAGAGGAGGTGGCCCATCACGGAAGGCAAAGCATACATAAGGTGAGGGAAAAACTGCTGGACGGATTGAACCTCATGGAAGACGGAACAACGGGCAAGCCCTCTTATGAAGCGCCGTGGGCACAGCCTACTCCCTCTTATGGAAGAAGGGATCTCTCGGAGCATGAGGAATTCCAGCTGCAAAAAGGCAAAGAGATACTGGCTGTGATAGATGCGACCGTCAAGACCCTTGATGCAGAGTTTGATCAGTTCATCAACGACTTCCATAAGCTACAGGAAGCCAGCGCTCTCAAGATCCTTAAGATCAGCAAGGAACGGGCGGGATCGGAAATGATCCGTTATGGTCTTGTTCCCGGATACCGCGGCAGGAAGGAGCTTTTCTCGGCAAATAAAGAACTGCCGGCATTCAAGGGGATGCAAATGGGCGCGCAGATGCTGCTTGCAAGACGGGATATTGTCGAGCAAAAAAAGAGCGAGCTCGATTCGTTGAAGTGGAAAGCATTTGGCAAAGAACAGGAGCTCCTCGGCTGGACCGTTGTCCATGCCGCTGCCATGATCAACCTTGATACCGTAAGGGAATTCCAGGCCCTTAACGCTCAGTTTGAGGCGGTGATCGCCGAGTATGTCAAAGCCAGCCAGGAACTGGATCAACTGAAGGAGGCCTATAATAAAGTGCTAGTCTTTTTAAGCGGGGAATATCCTGTCCTTGGGAAATTCGGAGACCTGGACCCGGACGACCACCGAAGCCTGGCCACGATCGCGAATGAGGCCGATCCCAACGATGTCATCGCAACCGTGATCGGAAGCCAGATATCCTATCAATTGGAAAATATCAAGGAATGCGAAAAGGCGATCGACAATAAGAAACTTAATTTCTGGCGGCTGCCGAACGTGGTGCAATTCACCTTGTTCCAGATGGGGGCAGACCAGGACCCGGTGAAGAAAAAGCTCATCGAGGAGAAGGTAGCGGCCGAGCAACCGGGCTGGGCTGCGGCTGCGGCCCTTATCATCATGGACGTTGTTGCCACTTTGCTGGCGGCCCCGACAGCGGGGATAAGCCTGGCCGTAGCGGCCGGCGTCAACCTGGCCGTAGTGCATCATGACGTGGAAGAATATTTCCTGCAAAAGGCCGAAGCCAATACCGATTTCGACAAGGCGCATTCCATTTCGGCCGATGATCCCTCCGTCTTCTGGCTTGCCCTTTCCCTGGCTTCTGCCATACCGGCCGTGACGGATCTTGCCAAGGCGTTCAAGATAATGAAGGTAGCCGTCAAGGGCCTGCGAGTGGCGCGCAATACGGCGGCCCTGATCGAAGCAGAAGAGGCGGTACGCGCCGTCGGGAAACAATATCACCTTGAGGAACACATCGTCGAGGACATCGTCCGCAAGGCGGAGAGTGAGGAGGCGGCGCTTAAGGCAGTAGGCTTCTCGGAAAAAGAGACCGGCGAGATGAAAGGGCTGAAGGAAATGGAAGAACATGTTCCCCTTGTCGAGGAAATGCCCGGGATGGCTGCGCAAAACAGCAAGAAGGTGAAGGTCTCTCTCCGGGGGGATCTGTACGGATGCGCCAGTCCCTGTACCCTGCTGAGAGAGAAGTATGCGAAGCATATGGCCAATGACGCCGGGTTGCTGAAGGAATTCGAAGAGCTTGAAAAGGACGCCAAGAAGGCGGTGACCGAGGCCGAAAGAACGAGCGTTGAGAAAAGGGCGCTGGAATGGGAGAAGAAGGCGCAGAATGTGCAACTGGCATCCTGGAAATCGCCGTTATCGCAGAAGCCGGACTTCGAGGAACTTGTGAAGAAGCGGGGGTCGAGAGGTCCGGAGCTTACCAGCAAACCCGAGGGGTGGACGGGAAAAATGGAAGCCCGGTTCCGGTACGGAGAGGTGGTAGACAAACAGGCCGAAGAAGGTTACCGGTGGGTATTAGCCGAGGATGGAACGCTGCGGTACGACCGGATGAGGGACGATCTGCCCAAGAAATTCTTCGACCCCGAAGCGGGTGAATTCCAGGTAGTGCCGCCGAAGTCGAGCAAGTTCCCGATGGAATCGGCGGAAGAGCTCGAAAAAATGGCCACGGCCGGCAAGGGGGCCAAAAATTTCAAGGAGTGGGCCGGCAAGCTCCGCCAAAAGATGCCGCATCTTCGCGAAATAAGCGACGAAGGCCTTATGCGCGTATTGGAGAAGGGACCGGATATCGATCATATGAAAGGCCAGCTGCTGGAGGAACTGGGCGGAGTGGCAGCCAGGAAATCGGGTTTGGCGAAAGGAGCGGAGTTTATTCCGGGGCATCGGGTAACGGATGCGGCTGGGCAGCAACTAACGGACGGAATAATGGTCAAATGGGGAAAAGGCGACCAGCTGGAAATAACGGCGATCGGTGAATCGAAGGCCGGGAAGGCATCGGCGGAAGGGCTCAATCGTTCGCATAAGAGCTTCAAACAGCTCGGCGGCCAGGAGCTGAGCAACCTACAGGACGAGGCAATCGAAGAATTAAGGTTGAGAAAAGGACTGTCGGCGGAAGCGGATCTGAGTAAGGCGGACAAGAGCCTGGAATGGGCGAAAAAAGAGAACCTGTTGAAGAATAACAAAGATGAGATAGAGGCGATCATGCGGGAACTTCATACCAGCGATATGGGTCAGATCGAAAAAGATTTTGAGCGGTTGACCGCGAATGCCGGTCAAGAGACGGTTACGATCAAGATCGATGGCAACCCTTACCAGGCGAAGGTGACGATGCGGACCAGGATAATGACCATCACTCCGTCCGATGTGTCATTCGAAGCGGCTGAGGCTTTGACCAACAGGAATATCGCTACCACGGCGTTGGCTGTAGGGGTGAAAGCGGACGAGCTGATCAACCTGGCCCGGCAGCTGAGAGCCGAGAAGGTTGTGAACGGGGCGAACTTTTTATAGATAACAAATATGCATCTCAAATAGTCAATCATGCCTGTCATTTCCATCGCCATCCAGAAAGGGGGCAGCGGTAAGACCACGACCGCCATCAATTTAGGGGCCGCCCTGGCGCGTGCCGGAAAGCGGGTGTTGCTGGTGGATGCCGATCCGCAAGCCAACCTTTCGCAGTCGCTGGGACTGGAGGATGAACCTGTGTTCAACCTGTACACCGAGATAAAGAAGGAGATGCAGGAGAACAGCGGTGAACTGACGAAGGCGGTGGTGACCACCCGTTCGGGGATGGATGTAGTGCCTGCCTCCATCGACCTGGCCATTGTCGAGCTGGAGATGGCGGGAATGATCGGCAGGGAGCAACTACTCAGCTGGTTGCTGAAGCCGCTGATCCCGGCTTACGACTATATTCTCATCGATTGTCCGCATGCCATCGGCATGCTCACCGTAAACGCGCTGATGGCCAGCGACTATGTGCTGATCCCCCTGCCGGGAGAGTTCCTGCCGCTAAAGGGCGTTTACAGCTTCATGCGGCAGTTCGATATGATCCAGAAGAAGCTGAATCCAAAATTGCACCTGCTGGGGATGGTGATGACCCGCTTTGATGAACGAAAGACGATGAATGTCGGGGTAAAGAAACAGCTCGAAGAAAAATTCGACGGCAAGGTGTTCCGGACGGTGATCCGCACCAATATGCAACTGGCCAAGGCGCAGGAGGCGGGGATGGACATCTTCAGCTTTGACGGCAGCGCGAACGGAGCGAAAGACTACCGCGATCTTGCGGAAGAACTAATACAAAAAACGTGAACCCATGTCTTACCATTTAAGAAATTATCGCCATCGTAACCCGAAAGGCGGCGAAGATAAAAAGGGGAGCGGGCCTTTCTTCCAATCCTCCCAGGGAGCCCAAAAGAAAGGAGTACAGCGCAAGAAAAAGGACGGCGCGTTCTTCCAGCCCAAGCTGGCTATCGGGCAGCCGGACAGCATCCAGGAGAAAGAGGCAGATGCGACGGCCGGCAAGATGGTCCAGCGGCTTGCCACCTCGAAGGAAGACGAGAAGCTGAGTACGCACGACGCCCGGATGGAAAAGGATAAAGAGGAGCCGATGAAACCCGTTCAGAAGAAAGGAAAGCCCGATGATAAGAAAGAGGAGGAAAAGAAGACCCTCCACAAAAAAGACGCCCCTGACAAGAAGAAGAAAAAGAAAAAGGCGGCCGGCGCCGAAATGGGAAAAAAGAAGGGCGGCATGGTCCATAAGAAAGAAAAGGGGCCGGCCTCGGGTGGCTTTGCGCCTCCGGAGGTGGCGGCGGAGATAAAGCGGCAGTCGGGCAAAGGCAGTCCGTTGCCGGCGGGGACCCTGGCGGAAATGAACAAGTCCTTCGGCACGGACTTCAGCCAGGTGCGCATCCATTACGACTCCGCCGCGGCGCGACTATGCGAAGAACTGAATGCGCAGGCCTTTACCCATGGAACGGACATCTTCTTCAACGAAGGGAAGTACAATCCCGAAAGCACGGAGGGCAAGCTTTTGCTGGCCCATGAGCTGACCCACGTGGTGCAGCAGCGGGAACCTATTTGTTGAACCTAAAAACTTTTGCATATGAATTTCCTGTCCAAATGGTTCGAAAAGCCGGACCCCGAACAATCCGGGGGAGGCCAGTCTCCGGCCGATGAGAATACTTCCGAGCCAAAAGAGGCACCGGAGACCGAAGAGGTGGAGGAGCCTGATGCCGATGACGGCGGACCGGACACCCATACCGGCCCCGCGCCCGGACAAAACCTGGTAGAACTGGACTATCTGCAGGATCTTATCCGTTACCGGCTGGCGCTTGAATTCCATCCTTTGTCGCCAATCGTGGAACCTGAGATGCCGGACTATGGTGAGTGGGTATTACCGCTGGGCGCCTTCATCAGGGACTACCCTCAATATAATAATGGAGAAGCATTGGGGCCGGATGAGGGAAGGCTATTGCTGATCGCCCTGGTGCATCATATCCGGCCCGATCTGTTCGACCAGGTCATCGACAGTATGTTGAAGGGTGCGGGGGACTTTCCGAAGATAGGCGGGATCAGAGGAAAGGACTTCCGGGGATTTATGCCGACCGGCGAGACCGCGCTTTTTTTGCTGGCGGGCAACGATTGGGGCAGGAGGCTGACGATCCAGCGGCTTTTCTGGGCTGATCATCCTTTCGCCAAAAAACGTATCCTCTGGCTGGAGGAGATTCCGCCCGGCGAACCGGCGATGAGCGGGCGGATAACCTTGTCCAGGGATTATATCGATATCTTCACGCATAACCGGATAGCCCCACCGCATTTCGGGATGAGCTTCCCTGCCAAGAAAGTGACTACGGACCGGAAGCGGAAAGACCTGGTGATCGACAGCCAGCTGGATGCCCAGCTGGATGACTTGCTGGACTGGCTCAAGTATCACAACAAGCTCGTCAATACCGGCGGAAAGGACGGCCGGTTTCGAAACGGCTACCGGGCGCTGTTCTATGGCCCCTCCGGAACCGGTAAGACCTTTGCCGCCTGTCTGCTGGGAAAGGCCACCGATAAGGAGGTATACCGGGTGGACCTCTCGATGGTGGTCTCTAAATTCATCGGGGAAACGGAGAAGAACCTGGAGCTGGTGTTCGCCAGGGCCGAAAGCAAGAAATGGATCCTGTTTTTCGACGAGGCCGATGCCTTATTCGGCAAACGCACGAATGTCCGCGATGCACATGATAAATATGCCAACCAGGAAGTGTCGTATCTGCTGCAGCGGATAGAGGATTATGACGGGTTGGTGATCCTGGCCACCAATATGAAGAACAATATCGACGAGGCGTTCATCCGCCGGTTCAACGCCATCCTCAAATTCTCCATGCCGGGATCGGAGGAGAGAAAGCTGATCTGGGAGAAGACGTTTCCCGACGAGATCGTATTCAAGGAGCATCTGCCCGACGAAAGCAAGAAGGACGAAGCGGAGAAAAAATCCGAGGAACCCCGGAAGAAACCCTTTCATCTGCCGGATGCCGTGAAGAAATATGAATTATCGGGCGGGCATATCGTCAATGTGGTGCAATATGCCAGCATTAAAGCCGCCAAGAGGCAAGACGAGCGAAAGGAAAAGGAGCTAACGATCTATCTTCCCGATGTGCTGGATGGCATCCGGCATGAACTGACGAAGAGCGGCATTCCATTCAATTTGAAACAATCCACAGGCGTGGGTAAATAATTCGCGGAATAACGGCTAACCCTAAATATTTTTAGGGACTAAACCTATAAATAGCATAACATGCCAGTTATTTCGATTGCGATTCAGAAGGGAGGGTCTGGAAAGACCACGACCGCGCTTAATCTAGGGGCAGCGTTGTGCCGGGAAGGAAAGAAAGTGTTGTTGATCGATGCCGATCCGCAGGCTAATCTTTCCCAATCTCTCGGCATCGAGGACGAGCCCATGTTCAATTTGTATTCCGAGCTGAAGAAAGAGATCCTGCAGGAGCTTGGGGACCTGTCAAAGGCCATCATCCATACGCCCCAGGGTATGGACATCATCCCCTCCTCTATCGATCTGGCTATTGTGGAGCTGGAAATGGCGGGTCTGATGGGCCGCGAGTATTTGCTTACCGAACTGTTGAATCCCATCGTTGATGACTACGACTATGTGTTCATTGACTGTCCGCATGCGATCAGTTTGCTGACCGTAAACGCCCTTGTGGCCAGCGATTACGTGATGATGCCGCTGCCGGGCGAGTTCCTGCCTTTGAAGGGGGTGTATGGGTTTATGCGTCAGTTCGACATCATTCGGAAGAAACTGAATCCCCGGTTGGAGCTGATGGGCATGGTAATGACGAAGTTTGACGAGCGGAAGTCGATGAATATCGGCGTAAGACGACAGCTCGAAGAGAAATTTGACGGCAAGGTGTTCCAGACGGTGATCCGGACGAATATCCAGCTGGCCAAGGCGCAGGAAGCGGGTACGGACATCTTCAGCTTCGACCGGAGCGCAAACGGCGCCAAGGATTACCGGCAGCTGGCGGGCGAGCTGATCAGAAGGTCGTTCGACCTGGCGACCGTTTAGAGCCGCCGACATCCGGAAGGGTACTCTACCGTTTAGAACTGCACCCGGTAGAGGATATCCGGGAAGAAGCGGATCTGATAGATCGGACTGGCGATGCCCTTGGCCTGGTTGTATTGAAGAAGAAAAATGTTGCGCCGGTTGGTCACGTTCTGCAGATCGAGATAAAGGGTTGAGCTGAAGCGGCGTTTTTTGCTGCTGGTGCGGTAGCCGAATTTGGTGTCGAGGCGGAAGTAGCCGCTGAGCCGTTCGGAGTTGTAATGAAGAGTGTCATCGATCTGGTAGCCGGCGGCGAGGGAGGCGGCGACGTTGACGGGGGTCGCATAGCGGCCGCCGATAGTAGAGAGCCGGATATCGAACGTGAAGGCATTGGCACCGGAATTACCCAGTTTCCATTCCCGCCCCGCGAGGGCGTTTACCACATATTTATAATTAAAGGCCGTATTCCGTTCGACTCCGTCACTGCCCTTGTATTTTGAATCGAAGAGACTGGTGGTGAGGAGAACATAGTAACCGTTGTCAAGGAATCGTTCGACGGTCAGCTCCAGGCCTTTATTTGTCCCCGTTCCCCTGTTGATCAGTCCCACCTTATCGGGGAAGCCGAAGTCGGCCCCCGCGTTTAGCATCGAGAAACCACTGCTACCTCTTTCCACAGGAACATCGAACAGATATTGATAGTAGCCCTCGGCCTTTAGCCGCCAGCCGGGAAGGAAGCGCCATTCGTAGCCCGCCACAAAGTGATGGGCGCGGGTGAGCCCCAGCTTCTGGTTGGCGGAATCGCGGATATTGTCCGTTTCGTCGAAGGTCTGGAAGTATACCGGCAGCGGCTGGAGCTGGCTATGCAGGCCATAGCTGAGGGAGATGGATTGCCCTGCCGGGAGCTGGTAGACGAACGACAGACGGGGTTCGAAGGCCGAGCTGTTGTTGCCGCTTGCATCGAAGTGTGTGCCGTGGAGGCCGCCGATGACGCTGACCGATTCGCTGAGGCGGTATTTGAACTGGCCGAAGTATTGTAATAAGAACGGGGTGCCGTCATAGTTGCTGATCGTGTCAAAAGGCGCGGCCTGTGGCCGCGCTATTTTGCTTTGGACGTGAAGGTTGAGGCCGAGAGCTTCGCCGGCGACGCCGATGCGGTAAGAGAAGCGGCTGTCGACCTTTTGATTGAGATAGGTGGAGAACCGTGTCGTAGAGGTGCGGTTGTCGTTGCTGTACTGCAGCCAGCGGTCATGGTAGGGCGGAACGGGATCGGGGTAGCGGTATTGGGTGTATCGATCCCGCGTGTGGGCGTAGGTGACAACGGTGCGCAGATAGGTGCGGCTGTCGATGTCGAGGGTATTCCTGATCCCGAAATACGAGAAATTGCTTTTGTCATAGCCGTCCTGGTCGGCCTGGCCGTAGAAATCGGTGGAGTCGGTGTTGGCGCCGATGAGATCGATATGACTGAGGCCGCCCATTCCGAAGAAGGAGAAACGGCCGAGGGCGCCTTTGCCCGTAGTGAGATTGAAGGCCCAGTCCTGGTAATGCGGGACCGCCTTTGTTCCGATATTGATCCCTACGGCGTTGGCCAGCTGGGCGACGGCATAGCGATAGGATGCGAGATAGGCTGCACCGTTGTTCTTGTTGTTCAGCGGGCCTTCGACGGTGGCTTCGAGGCCGCTGAAGGCGTTGACCTGCAGGGTGGTCTCATGGCGGCTGCTGTTGCCGCCGCGGAGGTTGATATCGAAGACCGCCGCGGTGGCGTTGCCGTATTCCGCGGGGAAGGCGCCGGTGAGGAAATCGGAATTTTTGAGGACGTTGGTGTTGAGGGCGCTGACCGGGCCGCCGGTGGTGCCGAGGGCGGAGAAGTGGTTGGGGTTGGGGGAAGGAGAGCCTTCGATGCGCCAGAGGACGCCGGCGGGGCTGTTGCCCCGGACGACGATGTCGTTCCGGGCATCGCTGTTAGCGACGACGCCGGCGTAGTTACTGACGAGTTTGGAAGGATCGTTTCTTCCCCCTGCATAGCGCGTTACGTCCTCCACGCTGAAGGAGCGGGCGCTGCCGGCGGCGAATTCGTTCGCGGCAGCGCCTTTCTTTGTGGCGGCGGCGGTGATCGTGAACGTCTTGAGAATGACGAGGCGTTGTTCGAGGGCAACGTCGAGGATGACCTCTTTGCCGGCCGTGACCAGCACTTCGGGGATCGTGGCGGGATGATAGCCCGCGCTGCCATAGGAGACCTGGTGACGGCCGAGGGGAACGCCGGTGAGGGTATAGCGGCCCGCGGAATCGGTCACGGTCGCGAGGCCAGCCCCTGTTTTGCGCCCTGCATCCGGGCCACGTGGAGCATCGGCGAGCTGGACGGTGACGCCGGGAAGCGGTTTCTCGGATGTCTTATCGATGACGAGGCCGCGGATAGTCTGGGTCTGGCTTTGGGCGACCATTGTGAACGCCAGCAGGAGGAGCAGCAGCAGGCCGGGGAGCTTTTTCATGGTTATTCATTTCAGGGCAAACTTAAAGGGGGACCGGGGCCCGGGCAATTGAAAAAGAGTGGGTTGTTGAAAACGTGGAGTGAGCTGCCGGTATTTGGCTTTTGGATGCTGGCGATTGGTCGTACTTTTATCCTATGCGATGGCGTACTGATAAGATCGGATTCGACGACCGGTGGATGATGGCGGTGGGTATCGGGCTCATCTCCTTTCTCGTGCCGATCATTTTTTTTGGCTGGCGGATCGGCAGGCCGCCGTACTACCCTATTGCTGCCTGGTGGCCCTCGCTGGTGATCACGACGCTGATCTGGATGACCTGCCGGTGGATCGCCTGCTGGGCACGGACGAGGTATCCGGCTTTTACCGAGGTGCGGAAACGTCTTGGGATCCAGTATGGAACGGTGATCGTGGCGGCCCTGTTGATCAACGGCGTGGCGGGATATACCCTCGACGAAGTGTGTCTCCGGCTGATGAAGCTGCGGAATGTGCCGATGCTTGGGGATGATACGGGGATCGCCTCCGTGTCCGCGACCATCCTTTGCACCCTGCTGGTGATGACGATGTATGAGAGTATCTATTTCCTGAGCGAGTTGAAGAAATCGGTGGAGGAGAAGGAGATGTTGAAGCGGGAGAGCCTGCAGGCGCAGGTGAATGCGCTGAAGATCCAGGTGAACCCTCATTTTTTGTTCAATACGCTGAATACCCTGGCCGCGGTGATCCCCGAGAATCCGCAGCAGGCTGTGGATTTTGTGCAGCAGCTGTCGAAGGTATACCGGCATATCCTCGAGGTGAAGGATGAGCCGAGTATCTTACTGAGAGAGGAACTGGAGGTGCTGGAGGCGTACGCCTTTTTGCTCAAAACGCGGCATGGGGATAACCTGGACATCACCGTTCGCGTACAGGAGGGTCAGCTGGGGCAGCGGATCGTGCCCTTGTCGCTACAGATCTTAATGGAGAATGCCATCAAGCACAATATCGTGTCGGCGGCGCGGCCCTTGCGGATCGACATCTTTGCGGAGCCGGATTCGCTGGTGATGACCAATAATCTGCAGCGGAAGCACCAATCGATCGAGTCGACGGGTATCGGGCTGGACAATATCCGGAACCGGTACCGGTTGCTGGGGGCGCGGCCGGTGGAGGTGGAGGAGGGGATGGAGCAGTTCGTGGTAAGAATACCGTTAATATGAAGGTGATAGTTATAGAGGATGAGATCCCGGCGGCGGGCCGGCTGACCCGGATGCTGCAGGACCTGAATATGGGGATCGGGGTCGTTGCGACGCTGGACAGCGTGGAGTCTTCGGTGGCGTGGCTGCGGCAGGCCCCTGCGGATGCCGCGGAGCTGATCTTTATGGATATCCAGCTGGCGGATGGGTTGAGCTTTTCCATTTTTCAACAGGTTTCGCTTGTGACACCGGTGGTGTTTACGACGGCGTTCGACAACTACATGCTGAAGGCATTTAAGGTGAACAGCGTGGATTACCTGTTAAAGCCGATCGATGCGGTGGAGCTGCGGCAGGCGGTGGAGAAGTACCGGCAGTTGTACCGGGAGCCGGGGGGGCTGGGGCTGGGACTTGCGGCGGCGTCTGGCGCGGCGGGGCTTGCGGAGAAGATCGAGCGGCTGATGGAGGGGATTGGGGTAACGAAGTACAAGGAGCGGCTGGTGATCCGGCGGGGGCAACAGTTGCAGTTTCTAAAGACGGCGTCGACGGCGCATTGTCATGCGGATGGGAAGCTTTGTTATGCGACGGATTTCAACGGGAACAGTTACCTGCTGGATAATACGTTGCAGGAGCTGGAGGGGATGTTGCCGCCACGGCAGTTCTACCGGGTGAACCGGCAGCTGCTGGTGAATGTGGAGGCGATCCGGAAGGTGCATGCATTCCTGGGCGGGCGGTTGAAGCTGGAGTTGGCGCCGCCAAGTACGGCTGATTGTATCGTGAGCCGGGAGCGGGTGAGTGGGTTTAAGGAGTGGCTTGGAGGGTGATGGGGCTATTGCCGCGGGTTTACCGCTTGAGGAAGAGGCGGTTCCTGTCGAGCTGGGTGCTGAATTCACCCACGCTTGTATGCTGCAAGAGGTGGGAAAGATCGTCGCGGATCTTTTTGAATTCCTGGTGCAGCGGGCAGGGCTTTGCTTCCGAGCATTGCCTGAGACCCAGCGCGCAGCCGGTGAAGATGTCATTCCCGTCGACAATGCGGACGATGTCTGCCAATGACGCATTCAATGAGCGGTCGTCGAGGTAGAAGCCACCGGAGGGTCCTTTTTGCGATTGGATAACTCCCTTCCGGCTAAGATCCTGCAGGACCTTGGCGACGAAGTGTTCAGGGGAGTCGATGCCTTTGGCGATCTCCCGGATCCCGACCTTGGCGCCGTCCTTCGACTTCTGGGCGACGAACATGACGGCTCGCATGGCGTACTCGCAGGCTTTTGAGAACATAATTTGCGTTTGCGGGTACGAAGGTAGGCCTTTTCCAAATAAAAGAGTTTTTTATCTTTTATTAACGGATTAGCCGTTGCCGACCTGCAGGACGATCTTTCCATATTTGCCGGCGGTGAAGGCCATTTGGAAGGCTTTTTTCGCCTGTTCGAGGGGAAGAACGGTGCTGACGACGGTTCTTACCTGGCCTCTATCGATCAACTTGCCGAGTTCGATCAGTTGCCCGCGGTCGGCTTTGACGATGAAGAAGACCCCGCGGACGCCGAGTTCGGGAGCGGGCTGTTCGATGGATTCGCCGGCGATGGAGACGAGGACGCCGCCGCGTTTGAGCAGGGGCCAGGAGTGTTGTTGCGTATCTCCGCCGAGGCTGTCGAGGACGACGTCGAGATCGGATGCGTGGTCTTCGAAGCGTTGCGTGGTATAGTCGATGACCTCGTCGGCGCCGAGGCTTTTGACGAGATCGATGTTGCGGGGATGGGTGGTGGTGATGACGTGGGCGCCGATGAACCGGGCCAGCTGGATGGCGAACGTGCCGACGCCGCCGGCCCCACCGTGGATGAGTATGCGCTGCCCTTTCTTCAGATGGGCGTGATCGAAGAGCGCCTGCCAGGCGGTGAGACCGGATAGGGGGACCGAGGCGGCCTGGATGGCGCCGAGGGTTGCTGGTTTTGGCGCGAGGTCGGCGGCGCGGACGGCGATGTATTGGGCGGCGGTGCCGTCACGGAAGAAGGAGGTGAGAGCGTAGACGGGGGAGCCGGGAGTGATATCCGTGACGTTTGGGGCGAGGGACTCGACGATGCCGCAGAGTTCGTGGCCGGGGATGCTGGGGGTGCGGCTCTTGCCGTTTTCATCGGTATAGGTGGGGCCCCAGTCGAGCTCGTTGCGGGTGGTGCCAGAGGCGAGGACGCGGACGAGGGCGTCACCGGGTTGGAGGGTCGGCATCGGGGCGTCTTCGAAGACGACTTGTTCCGGACCGCCGGGCGCGTGGAGGCGAATGGCTTTCATGTGTTGCTTTTTGGTGTTCTGCAAAATTAAAGCCTTGCGGGGTCAGTTGAGCACCGAGGGGCGGCTGCGATCGAAATGGGTCTGGAGATGGTTGAGGAGCTCGTCGAAGGAGCATTGCAGGGAGTTGGGGGAGAGTTGGATGGGGGAACCGTAGTTGCGGAAATTGACGGTCATGGCCTTGCGTTTGAGGGCGTTAGGCTGGCGGTCGAGGAAGGCGTCGGGGTTCTTGAGGATGACGGAGACGAGCTGCTTTTTATAGAGGGTGATCGTTTTGAGACCTTTGACCTCGGTCCAGGAAATATAGCCGGCGGCGAGACCGCTGGAATAGTCGGTGAAACCGGTGTTGTCGATGACAAGGCCGGGGCTGTTCTTTAATATCCGGCGGATACAGCCTAAGGCGAGCAAGGGCAACCTGGCCAGCTTTGCTCCGCTGAATGGGATAATGGTTTCGTTGGTAGGCATGGGCGGCATGCTTGCGCGACGCAAGTTAATAAAAACTTGCGACTTATGCCAGCCCTGTTTAAAGGACCGTGGGGCTCAGCGAGCGGTGGATTTGGCGGTTCCGAGCCATTCGAGGCCGTCTTCGAAGAGCCGGTTCTGGACGGGGGAACTGAGATTCTTATCGCCGTGGCCCATATTCACGTATAACATCCTGTAACGGGTGTTGGTCCAGCAGACCGGGATATCACCGCCGCGGATCGTATCTTTTTTTCCGAGGGGATAGTTGGCGGGATCGAGGGTGATCAGGACCCGGATATCCTTATTATCGCGGGGATCGGGTTTCCAACCATACCACTCATTGAGAGGGGCGACAAAGTGGGCGGGCAGGCGATGGGTGGCGGGATGCCTGTTGTCATCGACGATCAATTTCACGGGCAACGGCGGCCAGGCATTGTTGTAAAAGACGGCATCGCCGAAGAAGTGAACGAACCAGGGCCAGTGAGTCGTGCGATCATTGTAGCCGGACACATGGAAGCCGAACCAGGCGCCGCCGTGCTCCATATACTTTTCGAAGGCCTTGCGTTGCGACCCGGCGTGCGGAAAATCGTTGAGCCAGAGGACGACCTGGTAATCTTTCAGCGCTTCGTTGCAGTTCTCCCAGTTGGAGGTGGTGTCGAAGGCGAAGTTCTTTTTTGCGGCGAGGCCGGCGTAGAAGCGGATCGCATCGTAGGCGAAGTCGACGTGGTCGCTCTCTACGGTGTTGGAGTAAAAGGCGAGAACGCGGTAACGAGGATGCACAGGCGCGGCGGGCTGGAGGGCCGGAGCGGCCGGCTGGAGGGCGGATGCTGGGTGGGGCGGGGTCTGGGCGGCCCAGGAAATTGCATTGGCGAAGAGATGTTTGTAAACGGTGTCGTCGAGCAGGATCGGGTCATGGCCCATGAAAATGTATATATTCCGGGCTTTGACCTTTTCGTTGGACCAGATCACGGGGTGATCCCCCATTTTGATGGTGGTATCGGGGGAATAGGTGGATTCATCTACATTGGCGAGCACATGCACATTGGGCCGCGGGCTTTTATCATAGGTGTACCACTCCTCCTTCTGCACGACGAAGCTGTCGGGGAAGTCCTGAAAAACGGGGTGCGTGTGATCTTCCACCCGAACGGTGGCTTTTGCGAAGCGGGCGATATAGCTCTTCCAGCGGATGCCGCCCATGAAATCATGGAACCAGGGCCACATCTGGGTATGATCGAATTCCCCCAGCAGCGTGGCATGGTGGAAGCCGACCCAACCGCCCCTACCCTCTTCGATATATTTTTTGAACGCCGCCTCGGCTGCGGGCTTCCAGCCATAGGGAACGAAGTCGAGCTGGATGATGAGCTGGTAGTTGGCCAGGAGCTGGTCGGTGATGCTGTCGGTGTGGGTCAGGTAATCGATGGCGAAATTGCTGTCGACGGCCTGTTGCGCGAGCCAGTTGCGGGCGCGCCAGGAATATTTCACATGCCAGCCACCATCCTCATACAAGACCAGGGCCCGAAAACGGGGGCGATGGACCTGGCGGTACACCTCATCCAGGGTTTGGGTCATGGCGGAGTCGAGCCCGGTGAACAGGCGGCGATCTTCGCGATGCCAGGGATGGCCCTGGCGATAGTCCCACCAGCGGTATTCGATCCTGGTGAATTCAGGGCTGGTGCCGATGTTTATGGGTTTCTCATAGTAATGATCGGTGCGAAAGGTGTAATGACCATCGGTCACTCCGATGTTGAAATCGTAGTTGAGCTGGTAATGATGGCCGGAGTCGTTGGTCGGAATATCGAGAAAGCCTTTGCCGATGAGAGTGCCGGTGGCAGGATCGGCGTAGGTGACGGTGAAACGAGGGCTGGCGAGAGCGTGTTGGAGACGGAGGAAGAGTTCGGGTTGTGGGACGACGGGGGTATTGAGGACGTACTGGCGATCATAGCTGACGCGGCTATCGTTGAGCGGCAGAGAGGCGGCGGCGGGTCCGGAGGAGGCGGCCCAGCGGACGGCATCGCGGAGCATGTTCCCGTAGGCGGGATCGTGCAGGAGCTCGGGGGAGTGGCCCGGGCTGATATAGATCATCCGGCGAAAGCGTTGGTTGGTCCAGATCACCGGGTGATCGTCCATCGGTTTATTCTGATGGTAGGTGGATTCATCGACGGAGGCGAGGACATGGATATCGGGGTTGCCGCGGACACTTTTGTCCCATTCGTACCATTCGTCGGGGATGTCGATCCGGGCGGGCAGGTGGCGGGTGACGGGGTGGGACCGATCTTCCACGACCATGGTCGCATGTTGATAGGCGGGATGAGGCGAATAAATAACATTACCCATTAGACTCCCGAACCATTGCCAGTACTTGTCTTTGGGATGGAACTGATGACCGGTGAGACCGGCGGCATGGATGCCGACGAAGCCGTTGCCTTTCTCCACAAATTCCTGCAGGGCGTCCTGCTGGGCGTAGGACATGTCGAAGGGCGCCAGCTGGAGCATGACGAAGACCTGGTAGCGGCTGAGGTTGCCGGGGTTGATCTGGCTGGTGTCGTCGGTGAAGTCCAACTGGAAGGACTCTTCGGCGGCCATCCGCTCAAAAAAAGGCCGGGCGGCGGCCATCATTTTCATGTGGTCATTGGCGCGGGAAGCCACTACCAGGACACGAAAGGACTGGGCGTCCGCGCCGGCCCGACATAGGACTAACCCGATTATTATCGAAAGTCTCTTGAGATACGTTGTGAACATAGGCTCAGCAAGTTAGTTTGCGAAGTGACGAAGGTGACCGACCGTTGCAAATATCCGCCTGCGTCGCGGGATGGGCAATTTGTTTGGCCCTACATTAACACTACATCGGGTACTTTTCGATAACTTGTCCCTTCAATGAAGCGAATTCTGTTGCTTGCGGTGTTTCTTATCCGTTTTGTAACGGCGTGGTGTCAATCGGCGATCGGGATACCGTCGATCCGAAGCTTTACGTCTGCGGACTATCACGCCTCGATCGAGGCCTGGGATATCGGGCATGACAGGCGGGGAAGGCTATATTTCGCCAACAACGATGGGCTCCTGACCTTCGACGGCAGCTACTGGAAGACGTATCCCCTACCTAATAAAGTGACGATCAAGTCCCTGGCCATCGACGCCGAGGGGTGGGTCTTCGTCGGGGGAACGGATGAGATCGGGTATTTCTCGCCCGGGCCCCGGGGGATCCTCACCTATCATTCATTAAAGGAGCGGTTGCCGAAAGAGGCCCGGCAATTTGCCGATGTATGGGATATCGTGATCGCGGGGGGAGCGGTATTCTTCCGGACGAACGAATCGATCATCGAGTGGGCGGATGGCAGGATGCGGAATTTCGATGCGCCGCGGGCCTGGCAGATGATGGCATTGGTGGGGTCGGAGCTGTATGCGGCAGACAAGGCGAGCGGACTTTACATTTTTCGTGGGGGAAATTGGGAGCGGTTTTGTGACGGGGCTTCGATGCACATCACCGGTGTCGTTGAATATAAAAAGGACACCCTGCTGGTGACCACCCAGAAGAACGGGCTTTTCCTGCTGAGCGGTCGGCAGTTGATCCCGAAACGGACCGGGATCGACGGGCTGTTGAAGGATAACCTCGTCAATGGGGCCAGGAAGCTGGGCGAGGACCGGTATGCGCTGGGGACGGTGACCGGCGGGGTGCTGATCATCGACGGCAACGGGGACGTGATCGAGCGGTTCTCTACGGCAGAAGGGTTACCCGATAATAATGTCCAGTCGATGCAGACCGATTCCGAGGGGAATCTTTGGCTGGGTTTGCAGAACGGGATCGCGTTGGTGCATTATGCCACTTCCGTGCGGCTGATCAAGCCGGTTCGCGACAACCAGCTCGTGGGCAATACGGTACGGGTGTTTCGGGACCGGCTGTATGTGGGAACGTCCAATGGGCTTTATAGTCTTTTGCTGGACCCGGCTGTTTCCGACATCAGCCAATTGAAGGGCCGGTTCACGGAGGTGGAGAATACGAAGGGGCAGGTGTGGGGGCTGCAGGAGGTGGGCGACGATCTGCTGGTGGGACACCAGGACGGGGCTTCCGTGGTGCGGGGAGAGAAGGCGACGGCGATGCCGTCGGGGATGGGAGTTTGGGGGTTCCTGCCGGTGGGCGGGGGACCGGCGGCCGGCGTTGCACGGGATGAGGTGATCGCGGGGACCTACACGGGGCTGGTGCGGATGACCGATAGTGGCGGGCGGTGGGAGGAACGAGGGAAGATCAACGGGCTGTATGAATCGTTGCCGGTGTTTGCTTATGACGGACGCGGAGCGGTGTGGGCGGCGCATCCTTACCGGGGCGTCTTTCGGAATCCTCTATCGGGGCCGGGCACAGCGATGGGCATTAGCCCGATGGCGTTCAAACATTATGGTGTGGCCGAGGGGCTTCCTTCGCTGCGTAATAATTATATCGTTGCCTGGAAGGATAAGATCCTGGCGGCCACGGAACAAGGCGTGTATGAATATGATGTAGCAGCGGACCGATTCGTGGTGTCGGGGGTGTTCCGGCCGATATTCGGGGACACCAGCGTGGAATATCTTCGGCCTGACGGAGAAGGGAATCTCTGGTTTGTGAGCGATCAGCGGGTGGGGGTTATCGACTATGGCAAGCCCTCGGCATCGGCCCCTTATTCGGTGGTTTATTTCCCGGGGTTAAAGGGGCAGACCGTAAAGGGGTTTACGACGATCTATCCCTATGATCAGGAGAACGTGTTTATCGGATCGAACAATGGCGTCTTCCATCTGAATTATAGCCGGTATCTCCAATCGGCCGGGAAAGTGCGGGTGCTACTGGGATCGGTGGAGGCGATCGCGGAGAAGGATAGCCTGTTGTTCGGGGGATATGAGGGCATAGATCTAAAGCGGGTACGACTGCCCAACCGGTGGAACTCTTTTCATTTCGAATATGCTTCGCCGATGTTCACCCAGCCCAACGCGATCGAATACAGTTACCAACTGGAGGGATTCGATCGCGAGTGGTCGGATTGGTCCTCCAAGCCCGAGAAGGACTATACCAATTTGTCGACCGGGGAATACCGGTTCCGTGTCCGGGCGCGGGACAACCTGGGCAATGTGTCCGAGGCGGCAGTGTTTTCTTTTGCGGTGAACCCGGCCTGGTACCAGACCGGCTGGGCGTACCTGGGTTACCTGTTGCTGGCGGCGGGGGTGTTTTGGCTGATCCGGCGCCGGCAGGAGCGGAGGTTGTTGTTGCATCAGAAGAAATACGAGGAAGAACAGGAACGGCGGAACTACCTGCATAGTCTTGAGCTGGACCGGAAGGAGAAGGGGTTGATCGCCCTGCAGAATGCCAAGCTGGAGGGAGAGCTGCAATGGAAGAACAAAGAGCTGGCGACGGCGACCATGCATCTTGTCGAACGGGGCGGTATCCTCTCTTCTATCAAGGAAGAGCTGACAGCGGTGATCAAGCGGTTGAACAACCCCGGTCTGACCCACGAATTCAAGCCGGTGTTCCGGATGATCAGCGATACCGAAAAGAACGATGAGGACTGGAACCGGTTCTCGGTCCATTTTGACGAGGTGCATAATAACTTCCTGGCTACGCTGAAAACGAAATATCCCCAATTGAGCTCCACCGATCTGAAACTATGCGCCTACCTGCGGCTGAACCTTAGCTCGAAGGAGATCGCGCAGCTGCTCAATATCTCGCTGAAGGGCGTCGAGGTGAGCCGGTACCGGCTTAGAAAAAAGCTGGGTCTGGCGACGGAAACGAACCTGCATAATTTCCTTATCGAATTGACCGGATAAGATCAAATACCAATGTATCGACGCCCGTGCCTGTTTCCACATATGCTGAGGCACTCGGCGAGATTTTTCTTCAGCACGCCTTCTGCGTCCCGCATTTTTGGCAGAAGCGTGGATTGAACAAAAGGTTCGGTGGCCAATTCTGCAAGGATCCTGGCAGCTTCGTGTCCCGTGCGCGTCTTTTCAAGCAGCCGGATCAGAAAGGCTATCGCTTCGCCTGTAAGCTCATCGGATTTTAAGTCGAAAAACGCGCCGAGGATGGTTACACAAAGGGCTTCCCGATAGGGCGATCCCTCCTTGTTGAACTCATCGATGAACTCTTTCCTCGAACCTGGGCCCATGGTCTGCCGTTCTGTTTTAGGTAGGTGGCGAGTCCACTGATCAGACCAGACCAGGTAGGTAAACCGGACCAAAGCGAAATCCCGGAACCAAGGAATAGGACAGCATCCGGTTGTTGCAGGATATTTTTCAGCTTTTCCAGCATCGGATCGGGTTTATTTTCAAACCGATATAGCTTTTATTTTTGGGCACCCCGAAAAAGAACCTAGGAAAAATTTCCTAGAATAATTTTTGATACTAGGAAAAGTTTCCTACCTTAGGATCATGAAAGCCGATAAATCAAAGTCCACCCCTTCGTCTTCCTCTTCGGACAGACCGGAGCCTACGAGGTCAGAGCTGGAGATCCTGCAGGTGTTGTGGCAGTATGGGCCCAACACGGTGCGATTTGTCAACGAGCGATTGAACGAGGATAAGCGGGAGGTGCAGTATGCCTCGACGCTGAAGCTGATGCAGATCATGGTCGACAAGGGTTTGTTGTTGCGGGATGAGAGCCAGGTCAAACATATCTATAGTCCTGCTTCCGAGGAGTACAAGACGAAGAGCTTATTGCTGGATCGCTTTGTGGATTCGATCTTTAACGGCAGCGTGAGCAGCCTCATGTTGCATTTGCTGGACAATAAGAAAACATCGCAATCCGAGCTGGATGCGATCCGGGAGCTGCTCGACAAGTCGAAGAGGGATAAAAAATAAATCAAATTCTATATGGAGAAGACTGTTCTATCCATTGGCCTGCTCGCGCTGATCGCGCTCGGGCCGGGGGCTATCGCGCAATCCAGCGGCCACAGTTTCAGCCCGCTGAATATCAGCATTCATGATGAAGGGCATGGTCGGACGATCAAGGCCGAAGCCAGGGATGAGAAGGGGAATGTTTATGTTCTGAAAGAGGTGGATGACAGGGTGGTAGCGTTTAGCGTCAATGGGAAGGAGATTGCCAAAGAGAATTACAGCAATTATGTGGATCTGTTTGACCGGATAGAGGATTGTGCGGATGCACCTCCGGTGCCGCCCATTCCGCCGGTGCCTCCTATTCCTCCGATCCCTGCGGTTGCGCCGATTCCGCCGGTTGCGCCGGTTGCTCCTGTTCCGCCGGTTCCTCCTGTTCCGCCGGTTCCTCCTGTTCCGCCGGTACCCGACTATTATATCCGGCATATTATCCGCGATCTGCGTCATGACAACATTATCACGAATAGCAATCCGTTGAAGTTTACGCTGGATAATGATGGATTTAGCGTAAACGGTGAGAAGCAGCCGGAAGAGGTGTTTAAACGCTACAAGGCGAAATACCTCGATCGGCCGGAGGATCATTTTATCTATGACCATCGGGGTGGCTCGACGCATACCGATATCTCGACGGATAAGAAGGCGCCGGAGGAGATCTAGTAGTTGTTCTGATGGCCCGGACCCGTAGTCCGCTATGGTTTAAAGAGACGACCCATATAGGGGCTATCGAAGATGAGCTTTCTCAGCTGCTCAGGGTCGATAGCCCCTTGTCTTGCGTAGATGATCTTCCCGCCGGGTTCCACGAGCAGGCTGTAGGGTATAGCCCCTTGCCATTTGGGATCGATGGTCTCCATTAATTTGTATTTATCGTCCCCGCTGTAGATATAGTTCGGGGAAGAGCATTCCTGGCGTTCGAGGAATTTCAGCGCTTTGGGACGGGCGGCGCTGTCGTCGGTGCTGATACTGATCAGCTCGAAGCCGCGGTCGCGGTACATCCGGTTGAGGGTCACCAGCTGGGGGTATTCCTCGACGCAGGGTATGCACCAGGTGGCCCAGAGATTGATCAGGCGAAGCTTTTTGGTGTTGTTGCTTACGAGGTTTTTGATTCCTGCATTGTCGATCGTGTCGAGGTGAACGGGTTCATGGGCCCAGGTGATAGCCGCTTTCTCGGTCCAGTTGTTCTTTTCGATCCACTTGATGCTGCAACCGAAGGTCTTTGTGACGGCGACCGGCGGTTCCTTGCCGGCGAGCAGGGCGTCGATCGCATTGCGGGCGTCGAAGCTGTGCGGCGTTTTTGCCGGGTTCTCCTGGTCGTCGATGCGACCGTTGTAGCGCAGGCGGCGCTGCCGGTCGAAGATGAAGATATGCGGGGTGGAAATGGGACCATATTGTTTGGAGGCCGTCTCGGTCTCGCCGTCGTAGCAATAGGGGAAGTTGTAGCCGGCGTCCTTTGCGCGTTTTTTCATGTCGTCGAAGCCGTCGCCGACGTCGCTGTAGCCCAGCTCATCGATGCGCAGGGCGGCGGGGGCATTGGGGCTGATGGCCACCACGCGGACGCCTTTTGCGGCGTATTCGGCGGTGAGGTTGATGAGGCGTTTTTCGTATGCCTGGGAGGTCGGGCAGTGGTTGCACATGAAGACCACGACGAGGACATTGGCGTCTTTGAAGTCTTTTAGGCCGTAATTTTTGCCGTCCGTGGCGGGGAGGCTGAAATCGGGGGCCGGGGCGCCGATGGCGAGTGTCGGGTGATCGTTGATGTGTTCGGCGTCGATCGTGGTTGCGAGCCGTTGCAGCGGTTGGCCGGCGGCGATAGCGAGGAGGTACCAGGCGTCGTGGGGAAGCCATTGTTCGGCCCAGCGCCAGTCATTGTCCCTGCCAGTCATTGCGTAGGAGAGGTTGAAGTCGATATCTTCTTCATTTTCGAGGCCGCTGGTGATGCCATTGACGATGCCGCCGGGGGCGTTGGTGTATTCGAAGGTGCCGAAGAAGCCGTAGGCGGGGTTGTTATGGCCGGTGCCCTGGAGCATACTGGCGTCGTAAGGGTTGAGGCCGAGGATCCAGTTGAGCTGATCGAGGGCAAATGTTTCCAGGGAGTCGGCGAAAGAGGCCTTGTGGCCGGGGGCGTTTGTTGCGGCGGCATCAGTGGCGAATAATGGAATGGCAAGGCGGGCGGCGGCGGCCATCGAGCCGAGGCGGGCGTCTTCGCCCTGCCACCAGGGAGAGGCCTCACTGCCATGGGGGAAGAAGAAGCTGCTACGGCGGCGGCCGAGGGTATCCTGTACCAACTGACGGCTATAGCCGAAGGGATTGTTGACCTCGTGGGTGATGGCGAGCTCGTGTGCCAGCGACCGGCGAACGGCGGATTTGATGGCGGTCTGGGTGGCGCCGGTGGCGTAGGGATAATAATACAGCAGGCTTACTACAGGCAGGCCCGCATCGGATGGATGGAAGAAGGGGCGGTCGGCATTATCGGCGCGCCAGTAGTCGGTGTATTTATCCCAGGACCTTAGTCGTTTTACGAGCTGGCCGGCGCGTTTTTCGGCGGCTTCCCGGTACTTGTCCGCGCGGGTGGCTTTGTAGAGTTCTGTCGCGGCGGCGAGGGCGCAATAGTCATCGACGATGTTCTCTTTTCCGTCGTTGGTCATGGACGCGTTGTTGCTGTCGAGGAAGGTGAACGCGTCCTCCGCGGACTTTAGATATTGGGCGTTGGAGAAATCGCCGGGGATGCCGGTCATGGAAGCCATGGCCAGCGCGGCGATGGCCATTCCCCCACCCGACCGGAAGCTGGATTGATAGCTGCGCCAGTTGTTGGCGTTATTCTCTCCGCCCCAGCTTGAATCCTTTGACACTTTGATGCGATAGCTTTTTTGCTCGGGTGAGATGACGCGGTCCTTCGCTGCTTTGGCGGCACCGGGGGCGCCGATGGAGCGATAAAAAGAGGCACCTTTGGCCTGGAGGCGGACCAGGTAGTCGGCGCCGTAGTTTGCTTCGTCCATGATGCGGCGGAGGAACTGGCGATAGTCGGTGCCGGTGCGGTTGATGAGCAGTTCGTTTGTCTTCAGCAGGCTATAGACGACCATGGGTACCTGCTGTGGATTGAAATAGGAGGAGAAGGTGAGATGAGAGAGGTGGATGCCATAGTCGCCGGTGGCGTCGTACCAGCCGCCGTGGAGATCGAGGGTATCCTTTGTGGCGGCGGGGTTGTGAGCGGTGGCGGGCAGCGGCAAGTGACTGTCAGCCTGGTCGATGAGGCCGGCGGAGCGCTGGCCTTTGAAATAGTACAGGATATCGGAGAGAGTGTATTTCTCGAGCACGTTCCTGCCGATGACGAATGGGTATGAGGCGATCGCGTGACCGGCAATGGTGGCGGCGATGCGATAGACCCCGGGCTTTTTGAAAGTGCTGAAGTCAAGGGTGTAGTATTGCCAGCTCTTCCATTTTGCGACGGGCCCGCTATAGACAGGTTTGCCGGTGTAGACTAATTTGCCGGTGCTGTCGTCAATGAGCCGGAAGGAGGGGATCGCTTCGCGGGTGCTGGTTTGGATGACGGCGCGTTTGGTCTTGGTGGCTTCGTAGCCGACCTGGTTGACGAGGATGCGCGGAGATTGGGCCTTGACGAAGAAGGGGACAAAGAGAATGAGTATGGTGAGGGATCGCATGCTTTATTTTATTGGCAGTTCATAAAGGGATTGGTGGCCGGTGAAGTAGAGGGTGGTTTTATCGATGCTGAGACCCGTGGGGCGTTCGGGGGTTTTCAGGGTATTGATCAGCCGGCCCTGTGGGTCGTAAACATATATCTCGCCATCCCCAATATAGACATTTCCGGCGGCATCCGTGGCGGAGGCGAACTCGCCGCGTTGCGCGAAGTATTGTAGAGTCGACAGGTAGCCTTTGCTGTCGACGTTTGTGACGACGGTGCGTTTGTCGTACTCGTCACTGGCATACAGTGGTTTCCCGGGTTTTGCTTCGGCGAGGGCGGTGCTGCGGGCGAGGTCATAGACGACAGGGATGATCGTGACGCCGTCGGGGGCGACGAAACTTAGTTGTGGTCGTTGGACGGTGATCGTGTTGAAGTCATGGTAGTCGCGCCAGCGATGGGCCGGATAGAGGGCCCGGTCGACGGGATCGATGCTGCCCATGGGTTGGGTTGGAAGCAGGCGGATGGTCTCGTCGGGGTTGTTCGGGTCGATGCTATAGGCCCAGGTGGCGAAGCCGGAGTTCCCCCAGCCGCTGAAGGAGGTGCCTGCAGCATCGGGTGAATTGGTGAAAGTTTCGCCGGTGCCGGGTTTGGGGACATATTTAAATACGACGAGGAGGTTGTCTTTTTTGTCGCAGGCCAGGGAGAGGGGTTGCCAGGGGTAGTCGGCGAGCAGCGTGGTCCGGCGGGTGGCGGGGGAGTATTTATAGATGCGGCGCAGGCGGGAGTCGCAGAAGTAGATGTTGCCTTTGCTGTCGCAGCAGGGGGATTGGGTGAATTCGAAGCCGGTGGCGAGTGTGGTTGCGGCGGGCTGGTTTGCGGCGGATTGTGTTTGCGGCGCGGTCGACCGGGGCCCTATGAAGAGGCGGGCAAATTCCCGGGGGCGGACGGTGGTGTTCGTGTTGACGTCGTAGAGCGGATCGGTGGTGGTGTAGATGATCTGGCTATAGTTGTGGACGTTCAGGAATTCGAGGTCGTGGCCACCCCAGCGACGGATGGAATAAGGAAAGGGTTTGTTAACGCGGATGACGCGGAACATATAGAGGTTGGCGAAGGTCATGTCGTGGCAGTCCTCCAGCTCCATGGGCTGGCATTCGGTGGATTCCCGGCTTTCCTCTTCCATCTGCAGCGCATATACTTTCCAGTTCGCGACGGCGTTGAAGCGGACCTCGTTGCGGACGTGGTGTTCGACGGAGAGCGCATAGATGCGGCCGGGTGTGGAGGTATGGGAGAAATAGGCCCCGGCAATGGCGTAGGTATTTGCCGTCCACATGTCCTTAAAAGTGCCGCCACCCCCATTTGTCACCCAGAGGCTCCAGTATTGAGTATCCCAGTCGCGTTCGGATTGCCGGCGGGCCGTGTCGGCAGTGTTGGGGCGGGGGATGCCGCCGTGGCCGCCGATGAATTTTACATCGTTCATATAGGAATGTTCCCCCGACTGCCATTTACAGGCTACCGCGCGGGGGTTGCTGGCGTTGGTGTTGAGACCGATGCCGGTGAGGATATTCGTGCCCCCTTGCGGGGATTCGAGGACCGCTTGCGGCCCTCCGAAACCGCTGAAGGCCGGAGTGTTGTCGGCGATGAGGAACTGGGTGGCGAAGGGATGAAGACCGATGAGGACGGTTGTGGGTTTGAGGCGGATGGGCTGTGTGAGACGGTACCAGCCCTGCGGGACATAGATGACGTCGTGGGTGTCGATCGCGTCCTGGATCGCCTTTGTGTCATCGGACACGCCATCCCCCATGGCGCCAAGGGCCCGGAGATCTGCCCAGGAGGCCATGTCGGGGAAGGCGGGGATGTCCGAAGGGGTTACGGTAGGCATTACGGATACGGACCGGAGATCTTTTGTCGTTGCGTAGACAGGATCGGACGACCAGCCATCGAGTTGGAGTCCGTCGGTAAAGTTTTTGACGATATAGATCGGCGAAGGGGCGATGGTCCGGCGGTGGGTGAGGCGCCCTTCGGTCAACACGGGGGTGTTGCGGCAGGCGATGTTGCGAAGGTTTACCTGGCTGAAAGCGTTGTCTTCGTTGCTGATGCGGATAGCGGTCTCTTTTATGTCCTCGAAGCGGCCGTCCTCCATAAAGAGCTTTTCGTGGTAGTTGGAGTCGATGTCGACCACGACCGGGACCTGTTTGGCCTGCAGGCGGATGAGGACCAGGCCTGCTTCGCGGGTGCGGATGGCGGCGCGGCGTTGTCCTTCGAACCAGGAGTCGACGATGGCGCAGGGCCAGCCGGGACTTGGCTTTGTGGTGAAGATGCCATAGTCGCCCCCGAAGAAGCGGACGTCTTCCATTTCGTTGCCTACGTCGAAGAGCCCGGCCCGGCCGTTGCCCGCGTCGATGTCGACATGGGAGATATAGCTGTGCTGGGCGAAGTGCGTGCGCAGGGCTATGGCGGCGGGATTGCCGGCCCCGATGGCAAGATTAATATTGGACAGGGCGCTATAGAAGGTGGAGGCGCCGGCGTCCCGGACGGGCTGGCCGGGATCGGAGAGGTTGCTGACGAACCAGAACATATACCTTCCCTGGCCTTTGTCGCCGGGGTCGGCGGACTGGAAGCCGGGGGAATTGGGGGCCAGGACGATCAGGGGCCGGGTCTTGCCGTAGCCGATGAGGCGGATCGCGGTGGGGATATAGATGGTCTTTGAGATACGGTATTTGCCTTCGGGGAGGAAGATGACGCCGAAGTTGTCGCGGGTCTTGAGGGTGCGAATGGCTTGCTGGAGGGCGGCGGAGATGTCGGTGCGGCCGTCGGCGGTTATCTTATAATTGTCGGGGGTGAAGTAGATGGCGTGGGGGTCTTCCGGCCGGAGGCGGAAGATGGAGGCGCCGGGGGGCGTCGAGGGTCCTTTCGGCGGCGGGGTGGCGGATACGCCACACCTTATGGACAGGAGGAAAATAGCAAGGCAGATGGAAGGTTTCATTGAGGGCAAATCTAGCCGATGGGGCGGTCGCGTGCCGATTGTGGGGCCCTACTTTACCACTACAGCGGGGAAAATTCGGGAAAAGCGGCTATTTTGAGCGTAAGTAGTAGTAAGATTGCAGGGCGGACCACAGGGCCGCCAATATTATGAGAAAGTTCCTGATCGTCAGTCATGGGGAGTTTGCCGGCGGGTTGCGGTCGGCGTTGGAGCTGATCACCGGGGCTGTTTCCGGGGTGGTCGTGCTGCAAGCGTATGTAGAGGAGAACCAATCGGTGGAGTCAGCCCTCGCGGAATTGTTGGCGGATGGAGAGGAATGGATCGTGTTCACCGACCTGTTGGGAGGAAGTATTACCAACCAGGTGGTGAGAACGGCGGCGGAGCTGGGGATGATGCAGTCCGTTCATATTGTCGCGGGGATGAACCTGCCGCTCGTGATCGAGGTCATTATGGCCGATCCGGAGACGCCGGTGAACGAGGTGCTGGCCGAGGCGATCGGGATGGCGCGGGACCAGATAGTCTACGTCAACCAACTTATCCGTAATAATAATGATTAAACTGTTACGTATCGATGATCGGCTTCTCCATGGACAGGTGACCTTTACGTGGATGCCGGCTTTGGGAACAGACTGTGTGCTTGTCGTCAATGGCCGGGTAGCAAAGGATGAATTCCTGCGGATGACCCTGGGTCTTGCCAAACCGGCAGGGGCCCAACTCTTGATCAAATCGATAGCGGATGGGATCAACTATCTGAACGATCCAAAGAGCAAGGGACAGCAGTTGCTGGTGTTGGTGGACTCGGTCAAGGACGCGCATGCGTTGGCGATGGGGGTCGGGGAGATCCGGACGATAAATTTTGGCGGCATCCGGGCAAAAGCGGGTGCGAAGGCCGTGTCGAAGGCGATCTCGCTGACCGATCCCGATATCGTGCTGATCCGGGAGTTGCTGGCAAAGGGTCTCGAGCTCGAGGTGCGGCAGGTGCCGACGGACAAGAAGCAACCCATCCAAAATCTACTCTGACGTGCTGAGCTATCTACTTATTACCTTCATCATCTTCTTTGGACATTCGGAGGACCTGTTGGGGACCACCCTCCTCAGCCGGCCATTGGTGTTGGCCCCGCTTGTCGGATGGGCGCTGGGCGACTGGCAGCAGGGCGTCGTCATCGGCGCTTCGCTGGAGCTGATCTTCATGGGAAATATCAAGGTCGGCGCGGCCATTCCGCCGGACGTTGTTACGGGAGGCGTGCTCGGGACCGCCTTTGCGATCCTGTCCCATAAAGGAGTGGGCATTGCGCTGGCGCTGGCCATTCCTATCTCTATCCTGGCGGAGATGCTGCTGAGCGCCTTGTTCGTGACAAGAAGTGTGTTCAATAAGACTTTTGCCCGCTATGCCCTGGAAGGCAATTGGCGTGGCGTGCAGCGGCTGCATGTCCTTTCCGGCTTTGTCAAGCCGGTGCTGATGGCGCTGGTGGGTTTTCTTGCCTTGCGGCTTGGGGCGGGTATGATGAAGGACTTTCTTGACAAGATCCCTGCATGGGTGAACACGGGATTGCAGGTGGCGGGGAATCTGCTGCCGGCGCTGGGGTTTGCGTTGTTGATGAATTTATTGTTTCACAAACGGGTGGCGCCATATTTCTTTCTTGGATTTTTGCTGGCAGCGTATTTGAAGATGCCGGTGATTGCTATTGGGGGGTTGGGAGTCATCATTGCGTTTTTGGTGACGCAGGCGCCTGCGGCGCCGGATGAGGAGGGCTCTTCTGATGATGAGCCCGTGGTGGAGGAGAGGGTTCCAGTGTTGAAAAAGCGGGATCTGCGGCGGATCTTCTGGCGGAGCATGCTGCTGGAGGCCAATTTCAATTTCGAGACCTGGCAGAACACGGGGTTTGCCTTTGCTTTGCTGCCGGTGCTGAAGAAATTCTATTCGACGAAAGAATCGATGGCGGCGGCGTTGCAGCGTCATCTGCAATTATTCAATACGAGCACGTATGGCAGTACGCTGATCCTTGGGCTGACGGCGGCGATGGAAGAGCAGAACAGCCGGGATCCAGAGTTCGATGCGGAATCGATCAATTCGGTGAAACTCGGACTGATGGGTCCGTTGGCGGGAGTTTTCGACTCCCTGTTCTGGGGGACTTTGAAAGTGATCGCGGCGGGCGTCGGGACCTCGCTGGCGTTGAAAGGGAATGTGCTGGGGGTTGTGCTGTTTATTTTACTCTTTAATGTGCCGCATTTGTTATTGCGGTATCAGTTAACGTTTATAGGTTATAAAACGGGTACGCGGTTCCTCATGCAGCTGTCAAAAAACAACGTCATGGACCGGCTCAAGAACGGCGCGGCAATCCTGGGGCTGATGGTTGTGGGGGCGATGCCGGCCACGCTGATGAGCATTCACACGCCTTTGTCCTTTGGTGAGGGGGCAGGGTTACAAGGGGTGCTGGACCAGATCGTACCCGCGTTGTTGCCGCTGGGTCTGACCTTTCTCACCTATTATTTTCTCCGGCGGGGTGTCAAGACGACGGCGTTGTTGCTGGGGCTGCTGGGGGTTGGATTTTTGGGAAGTATCTTACATTGGATCATATGACAGGGATCGGTGTTTCATCGGGTATTGCGATCGGCAGGGCCTTTTGGCTGCGGCCGCGAACGGCGCGGGTAAGCGGGATCGTGCTTGCCGATGCGGCTACCGTCGAGGCCGAGAAGGGAAAGTATCGTGCCGCGGTGTCGTCTTCGATGGCGGAGCTGGAGGTAATGATGACGAAGAGGCGTTCAGACGAAGCCTCCATCCTGGAGGTGCAGGTGGAACTGTTGCAGGACCCGGCCTGGGAGGAGGAAGTCCTGAGGCGGATCGGCGAGGAGCTGATGCCGGCGCGGGATGCGGTATTGCTGACGATGGAGCAGTTTGCCGGGATGTTCGAGAACATGGACGATGACTACCTGCGGGCTCGGGCCGCGGATGTGAAGGATATGGGGTGGCGGCTGTTTCAGCGGCTGGCCGGATTTCCGGCGGGACGGCAATTGCCGGACGGGGAAGGCTGGATCGTCCTTGCAGAAGATCTCAGCCCTTCCGATACGATGGGCCTCGATGGCTCGCGGGTGGCTGGATTTGTTACGCAGGCCGGAGGGAAGACCTCGCATGCGGCCATCGTCGCCCGGATCCGGAGTCTGCCGGCGGTTGCGGGTGTCGGGAAGGCGCTGGCGTCGATCGTCGATGGGGATGACCTGGTGATGGACGGGGAGGCCGGAACGGTGCTGGTGAATCCTTCGGCGACCCTTGTTGCGCAGTACCGGCGGAAGCAGGAGAAGCATTGGCAACGACAGGAGCAACTACGTTCGCTGAAAGATCGCGAGGCGGTGACCCGCGAGGGAACCCGGGTGCATTTGCAAGCCAATATTGCCACGGCGGAAGATATGGAGCAGGCGCTTGACTTTGGCGCGGAGGGGGTAGGGCTGTTGCGAACAGAGTTGTTGTTCATTAACCGGGACAGTCTGCCCACGGAGGAAGAACAATTCCTCTTCTATAAGAATGTGCTGTTGCGCAGCGCCGGCCGGCCGGTGACGATCCGCACCCTGGATATCGGCGGGGACAAGCCCCTGCCCTATCTTGGCCTGCCGAGGGAGGAGAATCCTTTTTTGGGTTACCGGGCGATCCGTATCTGCCTGGACCGGACCGACCTTTTCCTCACGCAGATACGGGCGATCCTGAGGGCGAGTGTCTTTGGGTCTGCCCGAATGATGTTCCCGATGATCAGTAGCGTAGAAGAATTGCGGGCGGCCAAGGCCGTTGTAGCTGAAGCGCGTTCGGGATTGGCGGCGGAGGGAGTTGCTTTTTCGACCGGCATTCCTGTGGGAGTGATGATCGAGATCCCGTCGGCTGCGTTGACGGCCGATCTGTTGGCAAAGGAGGCCGATTTTTTCAGCATCGGGACCAATGATCTCTGTCAATATACCCTTGCCGTAGACCGGATGAACGAAAAGATCGCCTCCCTGTATGATCCTTTTCACCCTGCGGTGTTGCGGTTGATCCGGATGGTGATCGAAGAGGGGGGCCGGGCAGGTATCCCCGTGGGCATGTGTGGGGAGATGGCCGGGGACGTGCGGGCGACCGAGCTACTGGTCGGGATGGGGTTACGGGAGTTTTCGATGGTCGCCCCGTCGATACCGGCCATAAAAGAAATTATCATTCGATTATGATCACAAAAGAATATCTGATCCTGGCGCCCGAGGGCATGCATGCGCGGCCGGCTACGGCCATGGTCAAACTGGCGAAACAATTCCAAACGGTGGTGCAGTTGAAGAAAGGTGAGAAGAAGATAAAGCTGAACAGCCTGTTGAATATCCTTTCGCTGGGGATCAAGGGTGGCGAGGCTGTGGTGCTCGAATTCGAAGGAGCGGATGAAGCGGCTGCTGCCGGCGCCTTTGATACATTTTTTGCGAACAATCTAAAAGACTGGTAATATGAAAATCACTATTTGTGACAGTGAACATTCCTTTGATGTAACGGCGGCCTGGCGGATCATCGGGCAGATGCTGGCGAAGCCGGATGCGGTGATCGGGCTGTCGACGGGTCAGACGACGATGAATATGCATGGTATCGTCGTGAAGATCCACCATCAATATCCCTTTGATGTGTCGAGGGTGACGTTGTTCAATGTCGATGAGTTGACCAATCTGCAACGCGAGTATTCGGGCAGCTGCTATTCGATGATCTATGATCAGCTGGCTGGCCCGTTGGGGATACCCGACGAGAATTTTATCATGCCGCCGACGCAGTCGGATGATTTTGTGCGCGAGGCGAGGGTGTTCGAAGAGCGTTTGGCAGCACGGGGCGGCGCCGATCTGCAGATCCTGGGGATCGGCTGGAATGGGCATATCGGGATCAACCAGCCGGGGACTCCTTTTGAGAGTACCACGTGGGTTTCACCGATGGACCCCATTTTTGAGGAGAAAGTTCGCCGGGAGACGGAAGTTGCGGCCGATCATGAACTGGGGGGATTGACGCTAGGGATCAAGAATATCATGCAAACCCGGAGGATCGTGCTTGTGGCCAAGGGGGAGCATAAGGCGTCGATAATCGAGAAGGCTATCCTTGGGCCGGTGACGACGGATATACCGGCGTCGGTGGTTCAGCTGCATCCCAACTGCGAGATCCTGTTGGATGCCGCAGCCGGGGAGCTGATCAGGGAAAGGGCCAGGGAAAGGGGGTTTGAGTGGTAGGGTCCGGAGTTTGGGGGCTGGCGACGTTACCGAAGAATGTAGAAGGCGAATGTCACCAACATGCCTAATAAGAAGGCGATGACCAGGCCGGGTACGGATAGATGATTCTCTTTTAGCATCTTTTTCATGGGTATTTAAAGGCAAGGCGTGTGCCATCGCATAACCAATTGGTTATCAATAGGAGTCTAGACCCCGGGGTTCCCATATTTGGAAGGTTGTTCCCTTTATCGGGAGACTGTTTCGGGGGTGGACATGGCGGTGACGGCGGCCAGGAACCAGGCAGCATGAGGGAGCCATTGTTCGGTCCAGCGCCATTCGTTGCCGTTGTCTTCGGTGCGGAAGTCGATGCCGCTGCCGTCGCCGTTGTCTTTACCGCCGGTGATACCATTGGAGATACCGCCGCGCTGGGAGCCATGGCCGTAATTGGAGTGCATATCGGGGACGTTGTTCTGGCCCCAGCCATATAGGAAACAGGTGGAATAGGGGTTGCAGCCGAGGACCCAGGAATATTGGCGGGCGGCGTAGATGATCAATGAATCGTTGTTGTGCAGCTTGTTGCCGAGGAGGGCCGCGGTGGCCAGTGAGCCGAGTCGGGCATTTTCGCCTTGCCACCACCAGCCGGTTTCATTCTCATGGGGGATGAAGAAGCCGTCTTTTACTTCATTCTTATATAGAAAACTCTGTCGGGCGTAACCAAAGGGGTTGGCCGTTTCGTTTGTGACCCGGAGATTGTAGGCAAGGGCCTTGTCGATCGTTTTGGTTGCGGCTTCGCGGTTTGCCGCGTCCTGCTCCTTATCGAGATAGCGGACGAGAGCGACGACGGGGAGGCCCGCGTCGGCGGCGTGCCAGAAGGGACGGCGGTTATCGTCGGAGATAAAATAACCGGCATCGGTCATCCGGGCGTTGAGCTTGCCGGCGCGAAGGCGGGCCTGGTCGCGATAATAATTGCTGTCGGTGGCGATCCAGAGTTCGGTTGCGGCCATCAGGGCGCAGTAGTCATCGATAATATTCTCCTTTCCGTCGTCATCGTATTTCGTGTTGTTGACCACCAGGTGGGCATAGGCTCTTTTGGCGGCGTCGAGATATTGTTCCGAGGTGTAATCGCCGTCTTTGTGCCAGCGGGAGATGCGGGCCAGTGCGGCGATCGCCATACCGCCGCCTTCGCGGAAGGCGCATTGATATTCGTCCGTTGTGACACTGTTGGCGCGGAGGCCTACGACGCGGCGGGTTTCGGGATCTTTTTTGAAGTAGGTGAAGATGGTCATGTAGAAATATCCTTCGGGGGACAGGGAGCGCGTAATATAATCCGCGCCCCAGAGGGCTTCATTGGTGAGGGAATCTGCGAGATCCCATTCTTTTAGCTTGTCTTTTAAGGTTTCGCCGGTATTGACGAGACTCCAGGTGACGAGGGGGATCTGCTGGGGCGACATGAAGTTGGCGTAGGCCAGGTGAGAGAAGTATTTGCTGACGTCGCCGGAGGCATCGCACCAGCCGCCGTGGAGGTCGACGCGTTTGTCGCTGCCGAAGAGGAGGAGATGTTTGTCGGCTTCCAGCTCGGTGGAAGTGTTGGCGCGTTGTTGATTATAATAATGTATGATACTGCCGATGAGGGGGCGGGCCCAGTCGGCGCCGCCGATGGTGAATTCTGCGGAGGTGGTATTGTTGGTTTTGAGGCGATAGGTACCGGGGGTTTTGAAGGCGGAGAAGTCGGCGGGGTAGTACATTTTGGTTTGCGACCAGTCGCTGATGGATTGCCCCTTGCCCAGGCTACCGGTATATACGATCTTGCCGTTGGCATCGGTCAGTGAGAAGGCGGGGAGCAGCCCCGTGCTGCTGTTGACGACAGCCATCTTTGGCGCGTTGGGGGGGAAGATGGCCTGATTGATGTCGATGGAGGTCGTGCTTTGCGATTCGACAGAGGATTTTGGACGATCCCCCGGTTTTGCGCCGAATTCTTTGTTGGGTGTGTCGCCCATATAGAGCACGAGTGTGGCGCCGGCCTTGATATCCTTGTAATCGATGAAAGAATGGGTGTATGGCTTGCCGTTGAGCGTGGCCTTTTGAATATAGATGTTCTTCCTGCCGAAGTTGACGGTCTGCATCGTGAAGTGCTTGCCCGCCCCTACGTCCAGCACGGCCTTGCGTACCAGCGGCGTACCGAAGACGAAGACCCCATTGGCGGGGTTGACGGGATAGAATCCGAGGGCGGACATCACGTACCAGGCGCTCATCTGGCCGGCGTCGTCGTTCCCGCAGAGGCCGTCATTCTTTGCGGTGTAGAACTCGTCGGTGATGTGTTTTATCTTTTCGGCCGTTTTCCAGGGATAACCGGCGAAATTATACAGATAGGCGATGTGGTGGTTGGGTTCATTCCCCTGGGCATACATCCCGATGAGACCGGAGATGTCCGGCGAGGCCTGGCTGCCCATCGACTGGCTGACGACGAAGAGACTGTCCAGCTTGGTCACGAAGGGCTTGTCGCCACCCATCATGCTGATGAGCTTTTCGACGTCCTGGGGTACGAGCCAGGTATATTGCCAGGCGTTCCCTTCGGTGTAGTCGCCCCATTCGTGGATCGACTGGAAGGGATTGAAGGGTTCGCGATAGTTGCCGTCGGCGAGTACGGGCCGCATGAATTTCGTGGTCGGGTCGAAATAGCGGGTGAAGTATTCCCCACGTTTCGCATAGTTCTGCGCGTCTGCGCTTCGGCCCATCTTTGCGGCCATCCGGGCGATGCACCAGTCATCGATGGCGTACTCCAGCGCCTTGGAGACGGACTCTCTTTCTTTGTCGGCGGGGATATAGCCTTCTTCTTTGAGATATTTTACCCCGTAGTCATCCCGGGTCGAGGAGGCCTTCATCGCTTCGAGCGCCAGGTTGGCGTCGAAGCCACGGTATCCTTTTAAATATGCGTCAGCGATGACGGGGACGGCGCTGTAACCGACCATGCAATCCGTCTCCCTGCCCTGCAGGTGCCAGATGGGCAATTTGCCTTGTTGCACATAGATGGCGAGCATGGTGTTGACGATATCGTTGACGCGTTCGGGGTGGATGAGGGTCATCAGGGGGTTCAGGGTGCGATAGGTGTCCCAGAGTGAGAAGATCGTATAGTTGTTGTAGGGTGCGTGCTCGATGACCTTCCCGTCCGTGCCCCGGTAGGTGCTGTCATGATCGTTATACAGAGCGGGGGCGATCATCGAGTGATAAAGGGCGGTATAGAATACCTTGCGTTGGATCGAGTCGGCGGCTTCGATGTCGATCTTATGGAGAGCCTGCTGCCATTTTTTAATGCCCAGATTGACGATGCCTTCAAAGTTCCAGCGGGGAATTTCGGCATTGATATTGGCAAGGGCGTTCTCGCCGCTGACATTGGAGACGCCTACTTTTAGCATGACGGTGCCCGGGCTGCCTTTAAAGGAGATGAGACCCTTAACGGTGTCGGCTTCGAGGGAGAGCTCTTTTATTTCCGTATTGCCGTTGATGAGTGTGAAGCCGGTCATGGGAAAGCTGGTGCGGATGGCGAAGTAGATGCGCCGGTCTTTTGCCCACTGGGAGCTGTTGCGCCAACCGATGAGGGTACTGTCGTTGAGCTTGAGCAGGTGGGCTTTTACTTCCGGGTGTTGCCAGCCGGCGTCGAAGTTGCCTTGCAGGAGATCGATGATGATATGGGCGGGGCGACCCTTTGGAAAACGGTAGCGGTGGAAGGCGACGCGTTCGGTGGCGGTGAGTTCGACGTTGACCTTGTGATCCTTCAGCCAGAGGGAGTAATAGGCGGGGCGGGCGATCTCGTTCCTGTGGTCGTAGTGGGAGGCGTAGCCTTTCGACGGATCATTTTGCGTGCCTACGTCGGTGCGGACGGCGCCGGTATAGGGCATGATGAGGATGTCGCCGAGGTCGGGGATGCCGGTGCCGTTGAGGTGGTTCTGAGCGAAGCCTTTTACGACGCTGTCGTTATAGTGATAGCCGGAGCACCAGTCCCAGCCTTTGTTGATGTTCATAGGTCCGGGTTGAACGGCGCCGAAGGGGACGCTGGCGCCGAGGAAGACATGGCCATGGCCGCCGGTGCCGATATAGGGATCGACATAGGAGAGCGGAGCGGGTTCTTTTGGGGGTGTGGGTTGGGCGAAGATTTGTAAGGCGGCAAGAGCGGCCAGTAGCGTTGTGATCGGCTTCATGTGATAAAGATAGCTTACTTTGCGGGATCAAATTTTTAACGATATCATGCTAAAAAAAGCCATTCTATTTAGCGCTACGCTTGCCGTGCTTAGTGGCGCCCGGGCCCAGTGGGTCGATGCTGTTCATGATCCCGTCGACTTCGTCAACCCTTTGATGGGCACGCAGTCGACCTATTCGATCTCTACGGGGAATACCTACCCGTCGATCGCGCTTCCGTGGGGAATGAATTTCTGGACGCCGCAGACGGGCAGGAATGGAGATGGCTGGCAATACACTTATACGGCGGATAAGATCCGGGGGTTCAAGCAGACGCATCAGCCTTCGCCGTGGATGAACGATTTTGGCGAGTTCAGTCTGATGCCGGTGAACGGCAATGAGTTCCGCGAGGAGAAACGCGCGAGTTGGTTCTCGCATAAGGCAGAGGTGGTAAAGCCCTATTACTATAGCGTCTATCTTGCCGATCATGATGTGACGACGGAGCTGACGCCCACGGAGCGGGCGGTCCGTTTCCGGTTTACCTTTCCGAAAACCGACAGCGCCCATATCGTGATCGACGCCTATAACAAGGGATCGTATATCAAGATCATCCCGGGCGAAAATAAGATCGTGGGTTACACCACGCGGAACAGCGGCGGTGTGGCGCCGAATTTCCGGAACTATTTCGTCATTGTGTTCGATCAGCCGTTCACGTCAACCCGGGCCTGGAAAGACAGCACGCTTACCGACTCATTGGAGCTGACCGATCCGCATGTCGGGGCCTTCGTCGGTTTTGGCGCGGCGCATCGGGGCACGGTGATCAATGCAAAAGTGGCCTCTTCTTTTATCAGCCTTGAACAGGCGGAGCGAAACCTGGCCACCGAGATCGGCAGCGATGATTTTGCAACGGTCGAGGCAAAGGGCCGGGCCGTCTGGAACAAGACGCTTGCCCGGGTTTCGGTCGAAGGCGGAACCATCGACCAGGTCCGGACGTTCTATTCCTGTCTCTACCGGATGCTCTTCTTCCCGATGCGACTCTACGAAAAGGATGCCAGCGGACATATCGTGCATTACAGCCCTTATAACGGAAAGGTGGAGCCGGGATATATGTTCTCGGGGACGGGCTTCTGGGACACGTTCCGGGCGTTGTACCCTTTCCTGAACCTTATGTACCCGTCGATCAACAAGGAGATGCAGGAAGGACTTGTGAATGATTTTAAAGAGGGGGGATGGTTGCCGGAGTGGTCCGATCCCGGTTATCGGGACGTGATGATCGGCAATAACTCCGCTTCGGTCGTTGCGGATGCGTATCTCAAAGGACTGCGCGGATATGATATCAATACCTTGTGGCAGGCGGTGGTGAAGGACGCGAGCGCGGAGGGGCCCGATGCCGCGGGCCGGAAGGGCGTCGGCTATTATAACAGTCTTGGATACGTGCCCTACGATGTCCATATCAATGAGAATGCGGCCCGGACGCTGGAATATGCCTACGACGACTTTTGTATCTACCGTCTCGGCAAGGCGCTTGGCCGTCCCGCTTCGGAACTGGAACCCTATGCCAGGCGATCGCAGAACTACAGGAATCTTTTCGATCCTTCCCACAGGCTGATGCGCGGAAAGAACCAGGATGGAAGCTTTGCCACGCCTTTTAGTCCGTTCAAGTGGGGGGATGCCTTTACGGAAGGCAACAGCTGGCATTACAGCTGGAGCGTATTCCACGATATCCAGGGGCTGATCGACCTGATGGGCGGGAAGGGCGAGTTTGTGAAGATGCTGGACAGCGTGTTTGTGATGCCGCCGGTATTCGATGACAGTTATTATGGACAGGTGATCCATGAGATCCGCGAGATGCAGATCGCGGGCATGGGGCAGTATGCGCATGGGAACCAGCCTATCCAGCATATGTTATACCTGTATGACTACGCCGGCGAACCCTGGAAGGGACAGTATTGGATCCGCGAGGCCATGCACAAGTTGTACCAGGCGACGCCGGATGGGTATTGCGGTGATGAGGATAACGGTCAGACCTCGGCCTGGTATGTGTTCTCGGCGCTGGGCTTTTATTCCGTCTGCCCGGGGACCGATCAGTATGCTCTCGGGACTCCCCTTTTCCGCAAGGCGGTGCTGCACCTGGAGAACGGGAAGGACTTTGTCATCAGCGCGCCGAATAACAGCTTGGGGAATTTGTATGTGCAGTCGGCGTTGTTGAATGGACAGCCTTATACGCGAAATTTCCTTTTGCATTCGGAGATGGTGAAGGGGGGACAGTTCACCTTGACGATGGGAGGTGTGCCGAATAAGAGGAAGGGTGTGGATGCGGCGGATGCGCCGTATTCGTTTTCGACGGATAAGACGAAGTAGGTGAGCGGCGATCACTCGGTGCGCAGTGAGCGGACGGGGTTGGCGCGGGCGGCGCGGATGGAGTGATAGTGTCGTGAAGAAACGATTCTTTGAAAGATTTCGCCACGCGAGCTTTAGCTGGTTCCAAAACATAGGAAAGGAGGTTTTAGTAAATTTATCGTATTTTCCAAAATATGAAAAAGGCTACTCTTACTACGTTGCTGACCGGGCTTTTGTTACAGGGGATGTCACAGGGGCCTGCTGCCGGCGCTGACAGCGCGCGATTTTTCCTGCACAAGTTTGCGCAGAATATCGGCCAGGAGACTTATTATCGGACGGTCAGCGATAGCGGGGTAAGCTACCAGGTGAATTTTAAGTTTGTGGACAGAGGGTCGCCGGTGCCACTGGAAGCGCGGCTGCTGGTGACGGCGGATGGGGAGCCGTTGCGGCTGTGGGTGAAGGGGAATACTTCCCGGTTTTCGACTATCAACGATAGTATCGTTATTGGTGAAGCTACGTGGATCCGGGTCGGTGACTCGGGGGATTTTTATAAAATAAAGAGGCCGGCGTTCCCGGTGGCGGGCTATTCGCCGGGGACGGTGCAGATGGCGCTTTTGAAATACTGGAATAAACAGGGGCGGCCCGCGCAGCTGCGACTGTTGCCGACAGGGTCGGTGAGCATCCGCGAATCGGGTTTCGATACGCTTGTTTCCGGCGGCGCCCGGCTTGTGCTGGACCGGTTTGTGATCAGCGGGCTGATCTGGGGCAACGAGCTGGTGTGGACCGATAACGAGGGGAACCTGGTCTGCCTGATCACCAATGATGCGGAAGGCGACAAGCTGGAGATGATGCTGGATAGATATGAGGCGTTACTGCCGGAGCTGATCCGCCGCGCGGCGGTTTATGGAATGCGCCTGTTCGCGTCCTCGATGAATGGGGACAAGGGGAGCCAGGCCGGGGCGATCGGGCAGCGGGGCGTTATGGCGTTGGTGGGGGGGAAAGTGGTTGATGTGGCGACGGGTCAGACGACACCGGATGCGGTAATCCTTGTCGAGAACGGAAGGATCACGAAGGTCGGACCGAAGGCGGCCGTAGCCGTTCCGGCGGGCGCAAAGGTCATATCCGCCGCAGGCTCGACCATCCTTCCGGGGCTTTGGGACATGCATGCGCATTTCGAGCAGGCGGAATGGGGCCCGGCCTATCTTGCGGCGGGAGTGACGACGGTGCGGGATTGCGGCAATGAATTCGATTATATCAACGCGGTGAAAAGGGCTATCGACGACGGTACGGGTGTCGGTCCGCATATCCTCAAGGCGGGCATTATCGATGGACCGGGTCCGATGGGTCTCGGCGTCATCCGTGCCGGCACGCCGCAGGAGGCCCGGCAGGCCGTACGGCGGTATAAGGACAGCGGCTTTGTACAGATAAAGATCTACAGCTCGGTGACGCTTCCCATCCTGAAAGTGATCTGCGAAGAGGCGCACCGGCTGGGGCTCACCGTTACCGGGCATATCCCGGAGGGCATGGACCTTAAGCAGGGTGTCGAAGCGGGGATGGATATGGTGAATCATATCCAGTACGTCGGTCCGATCCTTGCCCGTGGCAAGGATCGGACCGTGGATTGGAATGACCCGAAGACGGAAGCAGGGCTCGAATTCATCAAGGAACATGGAACGGTCATCGATCCGACGCTGGGGGTGTTCGAGATGGTCTTCCGATCGACGAAGGACAGCATCACGGGAATGGAACCCGCGTTTGCTACCCTGCCCCAGCCTTTACAGGTGCTGTTCGTCACGATGGGGATGCCTCCGGCGCAAGCCGAAAAGTTCAAGGCGTATTTCAAAGACCTGGAGAAGGAGGTGAAGGTCCTGCATGATAAGGGTGTTCCCATCGTGGCAGGAACGGATATGGGTTTCCCGGGTTATAGCGTAGCGAGGGAACTGGAACTGTATGTCGAGGCGGGTCTGACGCCGTTGGAGGCCCTGCGGACGGCTACGGTGGTGCCGGCGCTGGTGATGAAACAGTCGGGGGTCAGCGGCTCTTTGATGCCGGGCCGGGCGGCAGATATCCTTGTTGTGGATGGCGATCCCCTGCATCATATCCGGGATATCCGCCGGGTGAAGATGGTGATCAAGGACGGGCGGATATACAGCCCCGGGCGGCTGCATGAGATGGCGGGCTTTTCGAAATAGCGGCTAGAGCGAATGGCGAAGGCGGTGGTGTTGGGTCAGCTCCAGTTCCCGTTGTTTTCCCACCAGTGTATCGTGCGTGACCGAGAGCCGGAGGAGCAGGTCGCGGGTTGCCGCGTGGTCCGGGTTGGGAGGGTCCGGTTGAGCCGGCATTTTTCTTCCAGGGCGTCAAGGGTTACGGGCATATAGAAGTCGCTGGCTTTTATTGGGCACCCGACAGTTGACGCTGCATATCTTCATCAGGATGCCGGTAGACCAGCCAGGGCTGGTCACCGAAGCCGATCTCCTTCATAAAGGCTTTGGCGATGGCGGTCATTTGCTTGTCACTGAGCGTATCGTCGGGGTGAAAGTTGACAGAGGCATGCAGGATCTTCTTTATCGATCGTTCGTTGAGCACGGTGAGGCGACTGAACCGTTGCTGTTTGTCACGCAACGTCAGGTCCTCCTTCTCCTGCCAGAAATTACGGGCATCGAGAAGGTCGGCTTGTTTGGCCTCAACCTTTTGCTCGTCATAGACGAGTGGAGACCGAATACTCCTTGCACTTTTTACTTCTGCGTACATGCTTCTGCTATCTTGCGGATCGACGACTTGATGTCTTCGATCTCCCCAAGAAGCGTGCCGTTGACAGCCGGTTCGGACCTCTCTGCCAATTCGTCGAGCCTGTTCTTGATCCCGACTAATTGCTGGAGGGTATCCTCCTTTGCCTCGTCACGGACTTTGACCGTTACGGGCTTGGCGGTCAATACTTTTTTTACATACTCGGTCAGACTCCGGCAGGTAGACTGGTGCTGATGGTTGTAGACCTCCTGAAGTTCTTCTGCGGACAGGCGGATAGATAGAAAGCGCTTTGCTTCTTTATTCGACATAGGTCGTGGATTTGGTTCAATGACTAATATTTCAGACAATCGGACTATATTTATTTATAGACAATAAAATTAAGTTTGTGTTGTAGAAGAAACTGTTAAAACCGCGCTCGAACAGATTAAAATTGGATGAAAAAGGCGAGGCTATTTTGAGACGATATGTTAAATGCTGTTTTTTAAATATTTATGATTATTTTGAGGCATGATCGGGACCATCCGTCATCGGGTTCACCAACTAAAGACTAACCTTCGTCTGATGAGGACTCTTCGCCTCATCTGGTCCATCTCGAAGAAATGGACTACGCTTACCCTGGTGTCGATCGTTGCCGAGAGCGGACTCTACCTCTTATTACTTTATATTTTCAAGCGACTTATCAATGAAGTGACCAAGGCTACCCCGTTTGACGACGAGAAGATCCGGCGGGTGGTATGGTATCTTGTCATCATCACGGCGGGGACGATCATCTACGTCACGGTAAAGGCATTAGCGACCCTGGCTATCGAGAACCAGGCGCAGCGGGTAAAGGAAAGCATTGATGAGAAGATCCATGAATGTGCGGTGAACCTCGATCTTGCCTTTTATGAGAGCCCGGCCTATTTCGACACGATGAAACGGGCCAAGGACGCGGGTCCGGAGGCTCCTAACAACGTGGTCCTCAACCTCGCCGACATTGCCAAGAATTGTTTGACCTTGTTGGCGATAGGCTCCATCCTCATCTCGATCAGCTGGCTGTTGCTGCCGCTGCTTGCGCTGTTCGTGGCGCCGACCCTGCTGGTGCGTATCCGTTATGCCGAACAAATGTATCAGTGGCGGCGAAAGCAGACGCCGGTGGAGCGGCAGGCCGCCTATTTGAGCAGTCTCATCACCGAGGACGGTCCGGCGAAAGAGATCCGTGGATATGGGCTCGGAACCCATATCCGTGCAATTTATAGCCAAATCCGTGTCAAATTGATGGGTGAACGTTTACAGATGACGCGTCGCAATACGTTCAAGGAACTCCTGACGAACATCATGGCGACCCTTGGATTGTTTGCCTGTATCGCTTATCTGTGCTTCAGCATGATCAAAGGGCGGATGAGCGTGGGGGATATGTCGCTCTTCCTTATCGTGTTCCCGCAATCCTTTGGGGTTTTGCAGCTGATGTCGCAAGGCATCTCGGGTCTTTATCAAAACAACATATTCATCAACAATCTTTTCGAGATGTTCGACCTGCGGGCGACGCTGAAGGAGCCGGAGAATCCGTTGCCGGTGCCCTCCTCTGAGTCGGTCGACCTGGTTGTTGAGAACATGAGCTTTACCTACCCTCATTCGCGTGAACCGGCGCTGCGGAATGTCTCGCTGCGGGTACCGCCGGGCAAGATCATTGCCATCGTTGGGCTGAACGGCGCGGGTAAGACGACGTTGATCAAGCTGTTATGCCGGCTTTACGATCCAACGGATGGGTGTATCCGCATGGACGGGACGGATATCCGCCGGTTCCGCAGCACGGAATACCGGAAGCATGTCAGTGCGGTGTTCCAGGATTTTGGACGGTTCAACGTTACCGCGGCCGAGAATATTCGCTGGGGGGATATCGACGGTGTGGACCGGTCTGATTCCGACATCGAGGAGGCGGCCCGGAAGTCGGGGGCCCATGATTATATCCGGAAATTTCCGGAGGGTTATGAGACGATGATGGGTCGCATCTTCGAAAAAGGCCGGGAGGTGAGTATCGGCCAATGGCAGAAGCTGGCGATCGCCCGGGCGTTTTATAGCAACAGCCGGTTTGTCATATTTGACGAAGCAACGAGCGCACTCGATGCGGTGTCAGAAGAGGAGCTGTTCCAGTCGTTCCGGGAGCGGATCGGCAACCGGGCTGCGCTGATCATTAGTCACAGGCTGTCGGCGGTTCGGCACGCGGATCATATCTACGTGATGGGTGACGGGCGGGTTCAGCAGCATGGGACGCATGAAGAGCTTGTGGCAATGGGTGGTACGTATTCGAAATTATTTTTAAAGAAACCATTTGTTTCGGATGGCTCCTAATATCGCGATCATATCGACCTGTATCGAGGAATGGGGCGGCAGTGAAGAGCTGTGGGGAAGGAGCATTCCGATGCTGCAGGCGGCGGGTGTGGAGATCATGGTGTATAAGGATCGGATCAACAGCCGGCATCCCCGCTGGGCGGCGCTTGCCGGTTCGGGGGTGAGGTTGTTCGAGCTGCAGACTCCCAAGTGGCAATTCTTTGCCCGCAAGGCATGGCTGTGGATGCGGAAACGATATTGGTACGAGAGCAGCGAACTGCGGCGGGCTTTTACTCATCGTTTATTGGCTGATCGCCCGGCACTTGTGGTGATCGCCCAGGGCATCAATTTTGACGGCCTCAACTATGCGCAGGATTGCCTTGCCGCGGGTATCCCCTTTGTCGTCATCTGTCAAAAGGCGGTCGACTTTTACTGGCCGCAGCCGGACCAGCGGCCGGGGATGATCAAGGCGCTTACGGAGGCGCGGAGATGTTTTTTTGTATCCCGGCATAACCAGGCGCTTACGGAGGAACAATTCGGCATCCGACTGAGGAATGCCCAGGTCGTGTTCAACCCGGTGGACCGGAGTGTGGGACCGGTTCCCTATCCGGCAGACCGCAGTGTCTACCGGCTGGCCTGTATCGGGAGATTGTTTGTGCTTGATAAGGGACAGGATATCCTTATCCGGCTGCTGGCGCGGCCCAAATGGCGGGATCGGCCCGTAGAGCTTACCTTTATAGGCAGCGGTGTTGATCGGGAAGGATTGGCAGCGATGGCGCAGATGTATGGACTGACAAATGTGCATTTTGCCGGTCAGCTGGCCGATGTGCGGGAGAGCTGGCGGAACTTTCATGCGCTGGCATTGCCTTCGCGCAGCGAGGGTTTGCCCCTGGTGGTACTGGAAGCCATGGCGGCGGGTCGCGTGGTGATCACGACGACGGCCGGTGGAAGCCAGGAGGTGATCGCCGACGGCGTGACCGGGTTTATTGGAGATACGGGTACCGAGTCTTTTGGCGAGGCGTTGGAGCGGGCCTGGCAGCGGCGGGAGGAATGGGAGGCGATGGGATCGGCGGCCTGCCGGGATCTGCCTAACCGACTGCCGGATGTACCGGCGGAGACAGAGTTTGCGAAGACGTTAATTTCGATATTGCATGAGTGAACCCCTAGATATTGTGGTGGGCGTTCGCGCCGAGGCCCTTGTGAGCGTGATCATTCCTACCTATAACCGGGCGGCCCTGGTCGGCCGGGCGATAGAAAGTGCGTTGGCGCAAACCTATCCTCATAAGCAGATCATCGTCGTCGACGATGGGTCCACGGATCATACTGCCGACAGGGTGAAGGGCTATCCGGGGGTGGAATACGTCTACCGGCCCAATGGCGGACAGGCGGCGGCAAGAACCACGGGTCTTGGGGTTGCGAAGGGGAGTATCATTGCTTCGCTGGACAGCGATGACGTGTGGGAGCCGGTGTTCCTTGAGCGGGCAGTGGCTGCGATGGCGACGCTTTCACTGGATTTTGTATTTATCAATTGGTATCAGCAGATGCCCGACGGGCGGGTAATCGACTATTTTGAGGGCTTTAAATATCTTCGACCGTATTGGACCGGCCGTACGGAGTCACCGATGCTGTTCACTTATGCCGAGTTGCGGCGCCTCTACCTGGAATGCTGCCCTTCCCCGTCCTCTTCGGTGGTGATCCGGCGGGAATCCTTTGTCGGGGTCTGGAATGACCGCATCCATGTCGCCGACGACTGGTGCCTGCTGCTGGATATCGTGCTTTCAAAGAAGGCAAGGGCGGCAATGATCCGGGAGAAGCTGTGGCATAAGACGATCAATAACGACAACATCTATGACGGGCGAAATTTTTACGAAGTGCTCACGCTGATGTACGTGGATGACACCCGGGAGATGTTACGGCGGTATTCGGGCCGGCTAACTCCCGAGGAGGTGACCGTGTTGCAGGTTCGGTGTATCGATCATTCGTTCCAGCTGACGAGGCTGGGGTTCGCGACGAGGGTGCACTATGGGCGGAGCCTGTTAAAATTGGGGCAGGCCTTTTTGTTGAATCCTTTGCTTTTTTCTAAAATCGGCTGGAAGAAGCTTTTGAAATGAGAGCCATGAAAACAATAAGGGCCTCGGAGTGGTGGGGCTACAAGGTAGCTCCCCTGTTGGCGATCGGCTATGCCACGGCAATGAAGTCGGGGAAGAGCCTCGTGGAAGCGAGTCCTTATCTCCTTTATATTATGCTGGCGATGGCGCTTGGGGCTGCCTATGTGAGTGTGATCAACGACATTACCGATATGGAAGAGGACCTGGCCATCGGTAAGAAGAACCGGATGGCGGGGGTGCGGTCTTCGCGGCGGTGGATCTTCCCGGCGGTGGCGCTGCTTTTGGGTGCGGTGTATATTGCCAGCTTTTTTCCGCATGTGCTGATCATGGCGCTTGCGATGATGCCGTGGATCGCGTTCAGCTGTTATTCCATCCCGCCTCTCCGGCTGAAGAAGAGGGGGATCTGGGGTGTTCTGGCGGATGCATCGGGGGCTCATTTGTTCACCAGCCTGTTCGTGGTTGCCAGCATGAGCTATTATATGGGGCAATCCATCGACTGGATCTGGTTTTCCGCGGTGGGCCTCTGGGCGTTGTGTTATGGGGTACGGGGAATCCTTTGGCATATGTTCTTTGACCGGGAGAATGATATTGCTTCGGGGACGCCGACTTATGCGACTGGGGCCGCGCCTTCCCTTTTCCGTTCGCGGGAGTGGGTGATCCTGGGGGTCGAGATGATCGCATTGGGGATCATGCTATGGAGGATCGGCAAGCCGCTTCCGGTGATATTTCTTATCTTCTATCTTTTGTTTGTGGCGGCGAGCTGGCGGAAGCTGGAGTTCCGGTTCGTCGTGATCCTGATGCCGCCGGGGTATCCCTATCCTTATCTTATCTTCCTGGCGGATTTTTACCAGGTGTTCCTTCCCCTGTCTTTATTGTTGCGCGGGTCGTTGGCGTTTCGTTATGACTGGATCGTATTGTTTGCGCATATTGCGTTGTTCTGGTTTTCCATTTACCGGGTGTTGCGATTTGCGTGGCAGATCGCGAAGGCGCCGGGGCCGGAGGCGAGTCGGTATTAGCGGCGAGCCTGGAGCGATTTGCTTGGAGCGGCAGGCGTGGAGCGGCGGCCGAATAGGTTACGGATGCGGTTTATCCGGCGATGATTGCAAGAGATAGCCGGCGAGCTCGAGGTTGGCTTTCGATTCCCCATTGATCATATCCTGGTATTTGAGGCGGAGAAAGACTTTGCGACGGTTGGATTGCGCCTCGGGCGGGGTCAGGCCGATGTTGACCTCGACGACGCGGGCGGTGACCTGGCCGGTGGCGAGGCTTTTGGCGGCATCGGCTTTTTGGAGACGCCAGGTGTAGCCTTCCCATTCGCCGTAGGGGCTGGTAGCTGCCGTGGCGGTATGGCCGACGAGTGGGATCGTGTCGGCGACGAACAGGACGTAATTATGCTGAAGGTCGATCTGGAAATAATCCAGAAGACGGATATCTCCGTCGGTGGTAAAGCGAAGGTAGCCGCCTTCGCGGGTGACGGTCACTTTTTGGGTGTCTATCGGGACGAGCTGTGGCGGAGCCTGTTCAAGGTTTTGAAGTCTTTTGTATTCTTCGGAGTTGATCCCGAAGCGTTGGTTGTAGGGGAGCGGTTTTCCGGCATAGGCTGCGCGGTATTGCTGGAACCATTCGCGGTTGGCAACGAGGGCGTTGTTGAAACGGACGAGGATGGACTGGATATCGGCGGGGATATCGGGTTGGACCAATTGATAGAGGAGGGAGGGATTGTGGAAGATGCTGTCGAGGAAGTGGATAGCCGAATCGGCGGGGGTGATGGGGTAAGGCTTTGATTGTGTGGGGCTTTGATGGGCGGGCTTCTGTGCCGCGGCGAGCCGGGGAAGGAGGGAGATGCCGAGGAAGGTGGCGATCAGTAGAAATTGCTTGGCCATATTTTGGCAAAATAAGGTCAAAATTCCCTAATTTTGCCCTCCCATTGCCCAATAGTATAATGGTAGTACAGAAGATTCTGGATCTTTTAGTCTTGGTTCGAATCCAGGTTGGGCAACAAACGAACCCGCAGCTTACGCTGCGGGTTTTGTCTTTTATCGTAGCGAAGTGAGCTTGCTCAACGATGCTCGTTCTTGCACAATTAATGTATCGAAACCGAACATTGTTGTCTCTCGCGGGCCTTGACAGGAGAATGGTCTTCAGGACTTTATGAACCCGGCACTCTTTTGGGAGCGTGCTAATGATTTGGCCGCCTTACAAGTCATAAACCGACCATCCCATGTTCCGCAACTATCTCAAGATTGCCGTCCGCAGCCTCCGGAAAAGCAAGGGCTTTACCGCCCTCAATGTCATCGGCCTCGCTGCCGGCCTCGGTGTCTGTTTGCTGATCGTTTTGTACGTCACCGATGAGCTTGGTTACGACCGCTACAACGTCAATGCCGACCGCATCTACCGGGTCGATGCGGATAACTACGTCAATAATACCCGGTTCGATGCCGCAATGGTCTCCAACTTTCTCGGCCCAACCCTTGTCGCGTCCTATCCGAAGATCCAGCAGATGGTCCGATTCCGCCACCCGGGCGACCTGCTGGTGAGGAAGGACAACGACCACATCCTCGACCATCACTTCACCTTCGCCGACTCGACGATCTTCAAGGTCTTCACCCTGCCCATGATCGCCGGCGACCCCAATACCGCCCTCAACAACCCTCATTCCATTGTGATCGATGAAAGCGCCGCCCGCCGGTATTTCAACAGCACCGACGTCATCGGCCGCACGCTGGAGGTTGGTTCTGACAATACCCC
>Ga0105239_10000237_pt1 | contig 81666 bp, 71 predicted proteins | sample KBSC44metaG_FD_92761 | JGI IMG/M metagenome (GOLD analysis project Ga0105239, IMG submission 92761) | Corn rhizosphere microbial communities from Kellogg Biological Station, Michigan, USA - KBS C4-4 metaG | ecosystem: Host-associated > Plants > Roots > Rhizosphere > Soil | place: Michigan, USA...
ACCAACCTCCGACGCCCCAACCAGCCTCCAGCCGTCTCAACCAGCCTCGGCTACCTCAACCAACCTCCTACGCTTCAACCTTCCAACAGCCGCCGCAGCTTCTCAAAAGTACTGGTCCACCCTGCCTGGTAGTCATGCGCAGACGCCGTCCCCACCTGATCATGCGTAAAATGCATCCGCGTTCCGTTCTCAATCCCCTCCAACCTCACCACCACCTGCGATGTAACCCCCGGCTCGCTCTTCCAATTCCACGAGAACCCCAGAAGATCCGGCTTGTTGACAATAGAATAAACACCATAACAGGTATGCTCCATGGAATCCCGAAAGGAGACCAAAAAATTGCCGCCGATCCTCACATCCAGCTCGGCTTTCAAACCAATGCCGTTTGGATTTGAACCAAACCACCTGAGCACTACATCCGGCTCGGTCCAGGCCCGCCACACCGTCTCAACGGGCGCAGGAAATTCAAATTCAATTTCAACATCCATATTCACTAAGATCGACAATTTTAATCAGACACCCCTATCAAAATCGCCGACACCCCAGCCGCGCCACAAAACCCTCTCTCACAATCTCGGCCACCCAGCCGTGCCACACCCCCCCCTCTCTCACAATCTCGGCTACCAAGCCGTGCCACAAAACACCCTCTCTCTCAATCTCGGCCACCCAGCCGTGCCACAAACCACCCTCTCTCACAATCTCGGTCACCCCCAGCCGTGCCACAAACTACCCCCCCACAGCCTCAGCCACTCATACCCAACCCCAACCCAATACCCCGGCGCCCCTCTCCTGATCACCGAACCCCACCAGGCCCAAACCATAACCCCCTGCCACTCCCCCAAAGCCGGCCCCGCCAAGCCCTCTACCAAACCGGGCCCCACCCAATGACCAATGACAAAAACAAAACAGACCTGTCTGTCAGTAAAACCCGTACCTTTACCAATTATGCGCAAGGAAAGAAAGAACGCCGTCCGCCAAACGGTCATCGACACCGCCTCCCGCCTGTTCTACAAACAAGGCTACGCCAACACCGGCATCAACCAGATCATCGAGGAGTCCGGCGTCGTCAAATCCTCCCTCTATACCGCCTTTCGCACCAAGGAAGATATACTAATGGCCTACCTCGAAACCTCCGGCGCCGCCACCGACGAAGCCCTCGAAGCCGCCACCAAAAAATTCGACAACCCCAAAGACAAAGTCCTCGCCGTCTTCGACTACCTCATCGACCTCGTCCAACAAAAAGAATACTACGGCTGCAACTTCCTCAATATCATCTCCGAGATACCACTGGAAGCCGACCGCGTCATCAAACAGATCCAACAACAAAAGGACAGCGTCCGCAACCTCTTCGCCAGAATACTCGAACCCATTGGCAAACAAGACCTTGCCGACGAGATTTACGTCCTTTTCGACGGCGCCCTCATCGCCAACAAAGTCCACCACAAGACCTGGCCGGTCGAAGCCGCCAAAAAGATCGCCGCCCGTCTGATCTGAATACCACTCCCCGTCCATCTGATCCAGCCTCCCACCCAAACCCGCCATCCACATCCTCATCCCATCCAGCCTATCTAAACACAACCCCCAACCCTCGCCCCCGGGCCAACAAAGGCCCGACATCTTCCCTACTCCCTCATCCACCCGCCGGTCCAAATATTCCCCAACCGCCCTCCGGGCCTCCCCCGCCCAACACCCTCAACCAACCCGTTCAAAATCAAACCATTACCCCACAGCGCGCAGCATTAACAAAAACCCCAAAGGAAAACATTAAAAACAGACTTGTTTGTTTTTATAAATTCCCCTAGTTTTGGGTCATGAAAAAAGCAACAGCCAGAGATGCCATCATAACCACAGCCTCCCGTCTGTTCTACAAGCAAGGCTATTCCAATACAGGCATCAACCAGATCATTGAAGAAGCCGGCGTAGCAAAATCCACCCTCTACCAACGCTTCCGGTCAAAAGAAGATCTGCTGCTCGCCTACCTGGAACACACCGGCTCATCGACTACCCAGTCCCTGACCAAAGCCGCCGAATCCGCCTCCACACCCAAAGAAAAGCTGCTCGCTATTTTCAACTACCTCGAAGAACTAACCGCCAGCCCCGACTTCTATGGCTGCCATTTCCTTAATATGGTATACGAATTGCCCGAAGGAAAAGAAAGAGCCCGCCAGCAGATCAAGAAACAAAAAGACACCGTAAGAGACCTGTTTGCTCATATCCTCAAACCCATCCACCAGGAACAGCTCGCCGACGAGATCTACACCCTCTTCGAAGGCGCACTCATCGCACACAAGATCCACCACAATACCTGGCCGATCACCTCAGCAAAAAATACGATCAGCAGGCTATTCAAAAATTTTAACCAATAGAAAACAAGTTGGTCTGTTTTGAATAAAACAAAACCATCAACCGCCAAACAAAAAATAAATAGCATGAATCCCAACACAGTCCAGTACAAAACAATCCCGGTCGACGGTCTCAACATCTTCTTTAGACAAGCCGGCGACCCCGGCAAACCAGCGTTAATCCTCCTCAACGGCGTACCCAACGCTTCCAGCGCATTCCAACAGCTGATGGAAGATCTCAAAGACGATCTTTTCCTCATCGCCCCCGACTTCCCCGGCTTCGGCAACAGCGACGTCCCCAGCCAGCGGGACTATGACTACAGCTTTCATAATATTTCGCTGACCATCGAACACTTCATCGACCAACTGGACCTCAAACACCCCAACGTATATGCACTCGGCTACGGCGGTCCCATCACCTTCCGGATAGCCACCCGCCGCCCCGACCTCTTCGTGAGCTATATCCTCCAGAACTCCAACGCCTACGAAGAAGGCCTCGGCCCCGCCATGAAAGACGCCGCCCCCTTCCTCGAGAACCGCAACGCAGAAACTGAGCGCCTCGTCCGGCCTCTGCTTACCCTCGACGGCATCAAGCTCTTCTTCGTAAACGGCGCCAAAAACCCGCAGGCCATCAACCCCGACGCCTACCACAACGCGCTCCACTACCTGAGCCGCCCCGGCCAGGAAGCCATCCAGCTGGACCTCCTGTATAACTACCGGACTAACCTGGCCGAATACCCGAAATGGCAACAATGGCTGAAAACCAACCAACCCCGTCTGCTCCTCGTATGGGGCAGGAACGACGTCTTCTTCCCCGTCAGCGCCGCCGAAGCCATCAAACGCGACGTCCCCGCAGCAGAGCTCCACGTCTATGACACCAGCCATCTCGCGCTCGAAGAGCACCACCACGACATCGCCCAAAACATTAGATCATTTTTAAAAAAATAAGCGCCATGAACACACAAACAGTCAATTACCACACAACAAAGGTCCATGACCTCAACGTCTTCTACAGGGAATCCGGCCCCAGGGACGCACCGACGATCCTCCTGCTCCACGGCTTCCCGACATCATCTCACATGTACCGGCAGCTGATCCCCATCCTGAATAGCAGCTACCACGTGATCGCCCCCGACCTCATCGGCTTCGGCTTTTCGGACGCGCCAAACCACAAAACATTCAGGTACACGTTCGACAACCTGACAAGATATGTCCAGGGATTAATAGATCAGCTAAACCTGAAAAAATTCGCCGTCCAGGTCTTCGATTACGGCGCCCCGGTAGGCTTCCGCCTCGCCATGGCCAACCCGGAAAAGATCACCGGCATCATCTCCCAGAACGGCAACGCCTATGTAGAAGGCCTCAGCGAAGGCTGGAACCCCATCCAGAAATACTGGGCCGACCCCTCGGAAGAAAACCGCAACAATCTAAAAGCTTTCACAACCGCTGACGCCACAAAATGGCAATATGTCCACGGCGTCAGCGACCCGACCCTCGTTGCACCCGAGTCGTACACCCTCGACCAGCTACTCCTCGACCGCGGTGGCAACGTTGAGCTCCAGCTGGACCTCTTCAGAGACTACGCAAGCAACGTAGCCCTATACCCTAAATTCCACGACTATTTCAAAAAATCCCAACCACCCTTCCTCGCCGTCTGGGGCAACAAAGACCCGTTCTTCATTCCCCCCGGCGCAGAAGCGTTCAAAAAGGACCTTCCCGGGGCCACAGTGAAATTCTTCGACACCGGCCATTTCGCCCTGGAAACGCACGTCCACGAGATCGGCGCGGAGATCCTGAAATTCCTTGCCACCCTTCCGCGATAACCGCGAGCAACTGCGGCACCGCGCCAACAACAAAAAAAACCACATGAAAAACGAAATGCATACCACCCATGCGGGCAACGGATCCAGCCCCGAGCGCGTCCACGCATTCTCCGACGGAGTCTTCGCCATCATCATCACGATCATGGTGCTCGACCTGAAAAAACCCGAAGAGCCAACATTCGCCGCCCTGGCCCGGCTCTGGCCGACATGGATCAGCTATCTGGTCAGCTATCTCTTCATCGCCATCGTCTGGGTCAACCACCACTTCCTGTCAAGGTATATGCGGCACGCAACGACAAGAGTAATATGGGCCAACTTCGGTCATATGTTCGCCGTCGCGCTGATCCCCTTCCTGACGGCATGGATGGCCGAAACAAAGCTGGCGCCGCTCCCCGTAGCCTTGTATGCTTTCGTTTTTCTGCTGGTAAACATCACCTACCAGATCCTTGTGCATGAAACCTTCTTCGCCAACGCCGGCGGCCACCTCCCGAATAAGGCCCGCCACCGCTTGCACAGGCGGTCAGTAATGACCCTGTTCCTCTTCGGGTCGTCAATGATCATCTCCTTCTGGTTTCCCTACGCTGGATTCGCCATCATAACTTTCTGTCTCGTGCTCTATACGCGGCCGGACATCTCTTCAAAACAAACAACCCACAAGATCCAATGAACAAGACAGCAATCGTCACAGGCGCAAGCGCAGGAATAGGCGCAGCAACCGCCATCCGCCTGGCCAAAGATTTCCAGAACATCGTCCTCGTCGCCCGGCGCCAGGCAGAGCTTCAGGCCACCGCAACAACCATCGGCGCAACAGGCGCCAACGCCCTCGTGCTACCCGCCGACCTCCGCCAGCCCGACGCCGCCGAGGCCGTGGTCGCCCAGACCATCCTCCGCTTCGGACGCATCGATGCAGTAGTCAACATCGCCGGAGCCGTCCCCCAGATCCACCTCTTCGATATGACCGACGAGCAGTGGAACGACGGGGCGGAAATGAAGCTACACGGCGCGCGACGACTCACGATAAAAGCCTGGCCCCATCTGAAAGAGACCAAAGGCTCGGTCATCTTCACCTCCGGCAACTCGGCACAGGAGCCCAAACCCGGTTTCGCAGCCGTCGCAACGATCAACGCCGCCATCGTTGCCCTCGCAAAAACCTTCTCCGAACAGGGCATCATCGACGGCATCCAGGTCAACAGCGTCCTTCCCGGCCCAGTCATGAGCAACCGGCGCATCAGCTTCCTGCAAAAATGGTCGGCCGCTAACAATATGACTCCCGAAGAAGCCAAAACCCAATTCCTCAATACGTCCCACATCGAGCGCTACGGCCAGCCCGAAGAGATCGCCGAGCTCATGGCCTTCCTTCTTTCCCCACAGGCAAAATGGCTGACCGGCGCCGCCATACGCATGGACGGAGGCGAGATAAAAACCGTCTGACCGGCGGTTTTTTCTTATCTTGGTTACATGTCGGAAGAACTCTATCCCAATATATTCATCTACCAAAGGATCGTCCGGGCCAAGCTGTATATTGACGGGCACTATGCAGAACCACTCGAGGTCAACGACATCGCCGGCGCGGCCTATTCCTCCCAGTTCCATTTCATCCGCCAGTTCAAAGAGGTCTACGGTAAAACACCCCACCAATACCTGATCCAGGTCAGGATCATAAATGCAAAACAGCTGTTAAGGACAGGCGCACCAGTCGCGCAGGTCTGCCGCGCGGTCGGGTTCGAAAGCCTCGGCTCGTTCAGCAGCCTGTTCAAAAGACTCGAAGGCAAAACCCCTTCCCAATATCTAAGGAAACACCGTCAGATCAAAACCCGGATGAAAGAGTCTCCCCTCAGCTTCATCCCCGCCTGCTTTGCCCACAAATACGGCATCATCTGAAACCGGGCAAAATAGATCTGGACCCACAAGAGAATGCATCGCGAGGTTCCATCCGACCATTTTAAAATAACTATACACGGATGAAAAACAGCAATTTTCGAGAAATTTCGTCTTCTCTTTCCCCCGTTCTTTACAAAAAGAAAATATGCTTACGGTAGCCGACACCGCAACACGGGCACACCTGATCGCACGCATCACGCAGCTGGACGCAAACAGCCCCGCAAAATGGGGTAAGATGTCGGTCGACCAGATGCTCAAACACTGTCGCCTCTGGGAAGAAATGGCGCTGGGACACCTAAAATGCAAACGCAGCTTTATAGGTCGTATCTTTGGAAAGCTCGCCCTAAGGAGCATAATGAAGGATGATAGGCCACTGACGCGGGGCACGCCTACCTCCAAAGAAATAGTCGTCACCGATCACAGCAACGTCGACGGCGAAAAGGAAAAATGGATAATCCTGCTCGAAGAATGGGCAGTCCCCATTGATACTTATATCATCCACCCTTTCTTTGGTAAATTAACCAGGGAACAGCTCGGATACATGTCGTACAAACACGCGGACCACCACCTGCGCCAGTTCAACAGTTAAAACAATAGTATGATCACCAAAGTCACCCACTTCAACATCAACGTACTCGACCAGGCCAGGGCCTGCGACTTTTATATCAACAAATTAGGATTCACGATTATCACCGACGTCCCCATGGGAAATGGCCATCGCTGGCTGACCGTGTCCCCACCCGGAAATACCGGGCTCGAGATCAACCTCACTCCCGTCGTCGAAGGATTCGGACACACAAAGGCATCCGCAGAAGCCCTCAGAGACCTGATAAGCAAAGGCACCTTCGGCGTCGGCGTCCTCACCTGCAACAACGTCTATGCAACATACGAGGAGCTAAAGGCCAAAGGCGTCGAATTCACCAAACCGCCAAAAGAAGAATTCTATGGAACAGAAGCCCTTTTTAAAGACGACTCCGGCAACTGGTGGTCACTCGCACAGCTGAAAAAAGTCTAAGGCTTGCCCGTCGTGTCCATATTCGCCAACCATCGGATCTTCCCATCCATGGTAATATATTCCCCTTCCCTCAGCTTCCTGGTCTTGCCATTTGACTCATTGATCGTCCCGTCGCGGTGAATGGTCGTTCCATTCGTCAGGGTCTTATCCCCGGTAACCTTCCTCTGCAGGCCACTGTCCACTTCCAGCAGCTGACCGTTCTTCATCATAATATATACCCGGGGCTCGTGATCCTTCTTCTTACTGCTGTCCTGAGCCAACGCCCCAAGGGTCAGGCAGCTCAGCAGCAGGACCATTAATGGTTTCATATGATTGCATTTAACTATTCTCTGCAATTATTCTGCCGCCAACCACCGCGCGCCCACGGTTCCCATCTTCCCTAGGCGATATCCTATCTCCCTCTTACCAATATCCTACCCCACCATCAACGACCACCTTCCCCACCTTCAACGATATCCTATCTCCCTCCTACCGATATCCTACCCCTCCTTCAACGATCTCCTTTCCCAACCATCACCGATCTCCTATCCCTCCTCCACCGATATCCTGAAAGTCAGATTGATCCTCGGTCCCACACCCCTCGTCGTCTTCGGCACATGATGCTCATACAGGTCCTGCATGGTTTCCCCCATCAATAAAAAGCTCCCATGCGTCAGCGGAATGTTCAGCTGCCCCACATCCTTCCTGGTCTTATGTCTTATCTTAAAAAGGCGGGTATCCCCAAACGTTACCGACGCAATAGCATGATGCTTCCCGTCGGCTGGCAGCGTATCACTATGCCAGGCAACCGAATCATTCCCATCCCGGTAATAATTGAGCAGTACCCGGTTAAAGGAGATCCCACACTCCTTCTCCACGATGGCTTTTATCTCCAGCAACACAGGCGTCCAGTCCAGTCCATTTGCTCCGCCATACCAGGCCGTCAAACGGGGATCGGCAACTACCTTATCATACATCTTCCGCATTCGCTGCTGCCACGGCGTATCCGCTCTCAGCGTCCTGAAATAACCATCCGAGTCAGCCTTTGTAAAGAACTGCTCCCACAACCGCAGATCGGTCCCCGGCAGCTGAAAATCCGTACGCCTTCTCCGGCCTTCATCAAAAAGGGCTATATCCTCAAACAGATTCATAACTGTAAAGGTACGAAAAAACTAATTTTATTAGCAAATCCCGCTAAGCCTTCACACCCAACAAGGTAAACAAGACCAGCAACAACCCGATCACGATCAGTCCCCAATACACATACCGAAAAAAGTCAGCCCCATGCAGCTTATGATTAAAATACCTCCCCAGGAAAATGGCCGGCACCACCGCCGGGAGACATAACAAAAAATCTCCAAACACCGTCCACCCCAACAATCCCTTGATACCATAACCCGCAACCCCAACAAGGCTCGCCGGCAGAAAATAAGCCTGCAGCGTAGCCCGGAAATGTCTTGGGCTCCATCTTTTCAGATTACCATAGACTACCAGCGGGGGACCATTAATCCCATAGGCTCCCCCTAATATCCCTGACAAAAAACCACAGACAAATAGCACAAGGCGGCTATTCCGCTTTAGCGTCAGACGATCCCTGAACAACATCGAATAGCCGCTATAGCCAACTATCAGTATGCCCAGACCGATCTTTACCCAGTGCTCATTCCCATAGCTCAATACCATCAGTCCAATGGGTATTCCCAAAAAAGCATAAAGAATAAGCCACTTCGCGCTATATACCTCGATATGGCGGTGGTCCTGTATCACTACGATCAACGCAACCAGCACGGAGATGAGCACCGACAACGGCACTGCCACCTGCAGCGGAACAAACAGCGCGAACAGCGGCACGGCAACCAGCGATTCACCAAACCCAAACGTAGACCGCACCAGCGTAGCTACCAGACTTATTGCGACCAGCGATAACGTGATCAATTCAGTTGTTATTTAAGAGAAGTCAAAGATAACCCATTCTCTCCCAACCCCTTACTCTCCCTCTAATGTCTACCCCAAAAATATCCCGCATATGTAATACTTCTCCTAAATTGTACCACCAGAAGCATCCGCATCCCTCCACTACCGGCAGCAATCCTATCCACACCACCAATGGCGGCACTCCCAATCCCTCCACCACCGGCAGCATTCGCGTCCCCTCCACCACCGGCAGCATTCGCGTCCCCTCCACCACCGGCAGCATCCGCGTCCCCTCCACCACCGGCAGTAGTCCCCTCCCCTTCACCACCGGTAGCCCCCCCGCCACCGGCGGCACCCCAACCCTTCCATCACCGGAGGCACCCTCCTTCTCTCCACCCCCCAACTCCAAAAGACCCAACAACTCATCAACAAACTCCTAACCAACCTCGGTACCGACACTACAGCGGAGCAACCACTCTCCTCCACCTCAACGGCCACCCGTCCCCCGACGGGACCTCCGGGCCGCCGACGCCTCATCCTCTAAGTCTGGATCAACAACCATCCCTTGCTCTCCATTGACCAAAAAGCAACCCCAACCAATTAAACAAACCAGTCAACCCAGAGCAAACCACCGACCCTGATCCCAACAATTATTTTCGATATACCCTCCGCCTCCAACAAGGCCGGACCCATTTTCATATCCTGTTACAACAAACCCCGACGGCTGGACCTTAACCGGCCGAGTTCGCCACCAACAACAACACAACGACGCCCACCACCCGAGCGCCGCCGCCCCAACGGGCAACAACGCCATCATCTCCCACGCCCGCTCCGCCACGGAGACCTACGACCGCAAATTCCACGTCATGTATAACATCAGCTGCAGTACCAAATTCCAAACCGAGCTCAAGTCGACCCCCTAACCCCCACGTACCCCCCACACAACAAGAGGCAGGACAAAATCCCACCTCTTCGTCATTCCACGAAATATCGTACGCGCCAATTCGCGGCACCCAATCCAAACACCTAAAAACCAACCCCTTAAGCAATGGCACAAAACTTGGCTACCCACCGCCTAACAAACACGATCCATTGAACAATCACACAATAATAAAACGCCTGCCCCCGCACAACAAAGGTCCCAAACCCCGCAAACCGATAAGATCAACAACTCCTCCCACAGAAGCGACAATCCACGCGCTCAACCAACTCGCCCGCTCCCATCCCTTCTGCCACCCACATAAAGCCAAAAAACACGACTTTCTATAACCTGCAATCCTTCGTCCTACCGCCCGTGAGAGACTAAACCGACAAAACCCGGCTCCCCCAAACTCCCCAAACTCAAATTCTTCCTTATCCGGCTCAGCGACTCCGGCGTCATCCCCATCATCGACGCCAGATATTTCAGTGGGACCTGGCCTCGTCCTCTATCTCCGGTCCACCCGCGCCAACGACGGTCAGGGCAAATGGGGCCTCTGGCTCCTGGGTTTCCCTCCGGTCGGTTCGGCAAAGTGATCGTCACCTTTCAACAAGAACCCGGTTAGCACCCCGATACTTATTCGGTGTCGTCTTCACCACGGCCCTGAACAGCCGGTTGAACAGCGAGATATTATTGAACCCTGCCAGCGACGCAACAGTCGCGACGGGCATATCAGAATTCAGCAACAGCTCACAAGCCTTCTGGATACGCGCCTCCGTCAGCGCCTGCTTGAACGTCTTCCCGGTAGTCGCCTTAAAAAATCTGCAAAACGAACTATCCGTCATCGCCAGCTCGTCCGCGATCCTCCGCGTAGTCAGATCATTCTGGTATTCTTTCTGTATGATCTTGTAGACCTGCTCGATCCTCCGGAGATGCACCGGCTCGACCGACAGCAGCGTCCCCGCTCCCAGCACCTCTCTCTCCTGCGACAGCTCCATCTCCCGCAACACCTCGAAAAGCCGCAGGAGACGCTGAAAAGAATTCATCCCCAACATCTCCTTTATCATACCCCCAATATGGTGCTTCGACCCGCCGTCAAACGAAAGCCCCGTCTGCGCGCGATCCAATACAGCACTGACCCGGGCAAACTCCGGAAAAGGATCCGCCAGCCGCCTCACCTCCTCGCCCTTGAACTGTATAACGTATTCCTCATACCCCTCCGACTCAAAACCAAAGTTGAAAGCATAATGCTGCACATTCGACCCCAACAGCACCAGCAGGCCATCGGCAAACACCCCCGCCTGGTGCCCCACAAAACGGCGACCCTTGCCATGCGGCACATAGACGATCTCAAACTCAGGATGGAAATGCCACCAGTCCAGGTGACACAAACAGTGATCTTTGTGGTGATGCAGGGAAAAAAAGGATCCCTCCGACGGCTTGATCTTTTCGAAACTTGGCTTTTTCATTTACCCGGTCAGGAGATTTCCGGACAATTTAGTGCAATTTTTGGAAAAACGGATGAAAGCACCACCCGGGCAGAAGCCGGATTTTTGTGAAATGAGAAATAGCAACAAAGTACACTACCGCCTGGCAGTCGTCATATTTTTCTTTATCAACGGCTTCCTCTACGCCAACATTACGGGCCGCCTCCCCGAACTAAAAGGCTTCTTCGGCGTCTCCAACAGCACCCTCGGGACCATGCTCTTCATGACGGCCATCGGCGCCCTCGTCGCCATGCCTCTCACCGGATGGCTGACCACCCGCTACAGCAGCGGCAAGCTCACCGTCTGGACAGGCCTGCTGTTCTGCTGCGCCGCGCCCCTCATCCCCCTGTCCAACGAAATATGGCTGGGAAGAATATTCTTTTTCATGACAGGCTTCTTCTCCGGCGCCATGGACATCACCATGAACGGCCAGGCCGTCTTCGTCGAGCGCACGTATAATAAGACGATCATGTCCTCCTTCCACGCGGCCTATAGCATCGGAATGGCGCTGGGCGCCGGCTCGGGAGCCCTCTTCGCCACTTACCACTGCCCCCTGCGCCCACACCTCCTGTCCATCGGGCTGCTGAGCCTCATAACCCTTGCACTCGTCTCACCCATCATCACGGGCAACCAGCCCCCTCGCACCCGGACACAAAGCGAAAAACACGCACACCGACGAATTCCAACACTGATCTGGCTCATCGCCATCATCGCCTTCTGCGGCATGACCGGCGAAGGCTCCATTGTCGACTGGTCGGCCATCTATGTCAATACTGTCGTAGGCACAACAAAGGCCTTCAGCGCGCTGGCCCTGGGCGCCTTCGCCACCGCCATGACCATCGGTCGCCTGGTGGGCGACCGCCTCATCGACCGATTTGGAAAACGCACCATCCTCTTCACCAGCTGCGCAGCCGCCATCGCAGGCCTCTCGCTCGCGCTGCTGGTCGTATCCCCCATAACGGCGCTGACAGGCTTCTTCCTCGTAGGCGCCGGCCTGTCGAACGTGGTCCCCGTCGTCTATTCCACCGCCGGCAATATCCAGGGCATCGAGCTCGCCGCAGGCATCGCGATCGCCAGCACCGTCGGCTATACCGGCTTCTTCGTCGGCCCCCCGTCGATCGGCTATCTCTCCGACAGCTTCGGGCTGCGCATTGGCCTCTGCTTCACGCTGCTGCTATGGGTCCTCATGCTTACCGTCATCTCTATTGTCATGCGGCCTTCGGCGCGGCGCGACCTCAGTCTAACCGCTTCACGTCCACACCCCCAAAATGAAGCCCTTTGACGATCTCCGGGTTACCCATATAGCGCAGCTTCGCTTGCCCAAAAGACGTGATCGCGATCCTGTCCGATACATTCAAATTGAACTCAGCCTCCCCATAGGCAGTGATCCTGCTCTCCCGGCCCTTCGCCGCAGTCGTTATCACCTTACCCTCCCCATAACAGACATAGCGCTGTCTGTCGATGGTCCCCGACCTGATCTCGAGCCTGCTCTCTCCGTAGATCTGAGCGTTGAACTCACGTACACGCATTTCCGTGAATAAAACCCTCGATTCACCATAAATACTTAGCGTAAACTTATTCGTAACTATCGGGCTATCGCAAAGCTGGGTCTCGTCGCCCCGCAGCGACAGCTCGTCCAGCGACCGGTAGGTGACCGTCGCCACCACCGCGTGCCTGGGATAAAGGGGGTAACTTTGACTGCCGTCCTTCTGATTCTTCGGTATCTCCTTCGCTCCTTCGAGGTATAGTCGCAATGTCGCGTGCTGAACCTCTATATGGAGCTTGCTGCTGTCCACCAGGATGCTGTTGATCGCGACATTCTCCGTCCCCCCTTTTACGAACTCCACCTGTATGTATGGGCTTACGATCACTTTGGTAAATGGAGCGACCGCTCTGCCCTGCGCGATGCAGGATAAGGCCAGGGCAACAAAAAAGAGGGCGGGAAGAAAAAGTTTCAATATGCGCATAATAAAGGCTTTATGCATAATACGCATCTTCCCGCCCATATGTTACACCCGTCCTATTGTTTCTTCAGATACCCAAAAAGTCCATGCCCCTCGTCCCCGGGCCCCGCAGTAAAATACAGCTTCCCCGGGTCAAAGGTCTGGTCCTCATTGAACGGGAAATCCAGCGCCCAGAGCCCCGGGATCACCACTGGCTGCCCGTTCTTCTGCAGCGCCCCCTTATACGTCCCGGTAGCATCATACACATTGATCCAGCCGTCCCCAAAATTCCCGACCAGGATCGACCCCTGCGGTATCCCCGATCCCGCCGGCGCCTGCGTTACACCCCAGGGCGAGTTCAGCGCCCCCTGCGAAACAAAATTCTTCACCAGCTTCCCGTCAGGGGTATAGATATCGACATAGCCGTTCCCCGGCCCCGCCTGGTCATCCTCGTTATCCGGTCCCTTCAGTTTCGCATAGGTGACATACAGCATTCCCCCGATGTTCACGACATTAAAAGGGCCAAAACCCGCCGGTATATTCGGATCCTTAAAATCCCGACCCGACGTCAGCTGGAATGTCTTGTCGAACACATCGATCTTCCCTCCTTTGAAATTGGCAGCATACAAAAAGTTCGCACCCCCATCCGTCGCGAGCGCACACCCCTTATACACCGCATTTACCGTGGAAAGGTCCGCCACCGTCGTAGTGGCCTTGTCGCCAAGCCCCCAGGCCGAGATCGTTCCGTCCTCATTGACAAAAATGAATTTGGCCACTCCCCCCGTCGCGTGTATTACAAAATCGCTCGTCGGGCTAAACGCCACACCCGTCGGCGACCCGCCCATCGGATTGCCCATCGATGGGATGGGTATCGGGCCCAGCAACGTCTTGCCCGTAGAATCATACACGTCCGTCACTCCGCCATGATTGGATGACAACCAGATAATATGCGCCGAAGGATTGATCGCAAGGCCCCAGGGATTCACCATGCTGGCGTCCGTTTTCGCCGCGCCGCCATCGCCATTGTCCGCCACAAGATTGGTCTGCTGAAAGCTGCCGTCCACCTGAGCCGGAGGCGGTGGATTATTCCCATAACCGTTATTGTATCCGTTCTTTTTACAGGCGACCGCGCCCCCAAGGATAAGTGCTAGAATGAAAACATTTTTTTTCATAGCTGTGCGTTGTAGTTTTAAATGTGATACAGATAAAAAACGCCCGTCCAAACACCCCGGTTGCCAATTTTCCCCGGCGCCGAACCGACATTTACACCATCCTCTCACACCACTACACCAACTATATGTCTTTACTCCACAAACCTCTCCCTCTTTTTACCAAACACCTTCCTCTCCACCACCGGCCATACCCAGTACGCCGCCTTCGCCGCTAAAAATCCGATCCCCGCCCCCGCAACCACCTCGCTGAACCAGTGCTTGTCATTATACACCCGAAAAAAACTCGTCCCTACCGCCGCCGTATAGCCGGCAATACCATACCAGACGCTCCGGTCTTTATATTCCTGCCTCAGGAACTCCGCCGCCGCAAACGCCGTCGCCGAATGCCCCGATGGGAAACCATCGTCACCACTACCATCCGGCCTCTCCGCGCTGACCACATGCTTCAGCCCCAGCACCCCCGCCCCCAACACCACATTCGCCATCACATAGATGATCGTCCGGTCCTTCAGATCATGCTTCCCACTTACCCCAGCCGCATTCAATACATAAACGGTCAGCGCAGGGGCATACTGCAAATAGTCATCCACCGCCACCCTCGCATGCGGTTTGTCGAACCTCAATGTATGATCAAAAGACACCAACGGCTGCCACGTCAACGCCGCAAAGCCATACGCCACCATCCCGCCTCCAACCACCAACGAAGCCACCGAGGGTTTCCCCACCGTATCTGCCGGCTGCGCAAACCCACCAAAAGAGAACAGTAAAAACAACAAGGGAAAAAACCTTCTCATTCGCATAGCGCGAATATCAGAATTTCCACCGAAATTACACAGACAACAGTACCAACAGACAGGACATGAACTACAGCCAGATCATAACCACCACCGAAGCCTACATCAAAGACCTCTACTCCAAACACCCCGACAAACAATTCCCCTATCACAACCAGGAACACACCATCCTTACCGTGCTCCACGCCCGTGAGATAGCCCGCTACTATGCCCTGGACGACGAGAACAGCTTCATCGTCACCATCGCCGCCTGGTTCCACGACATCGGCCACCTCTTCGCCTGCCTCGAAAACCACGAAGAAAAAGGCGCGGAGATCATGTCCACATACTTCACCACTACCGGCCTCCCCCAACATTTCATCTCCGCCATCGCAGGCTGTATCCTGGCTACAAAATGGCCCTCCCACCCCAAAAACCACAACGAAGAGATCATCTGCGACGCGGACACCTACCACTTCGGGACCGAATACTTCCGCCAGACCGACAACGCCGTACGCCAGGAAATTGAGCTCCGCACCGGAAAAAGCTTCCCCGACTGGCACCAAAAGACCATCGCCCTCCTCCGCCTGCACCACTATTTTACCGACTACTGCCAGCGCCTCCTCAACCCCGGCAAACAGCAAAACATCGCCTGGCTACAGAATTCCTCCAGATTAGGGTAGTTATTTTACCCCAAAAACCACAATGAAGATACTCATCGTCGAAGACGAGCAGCGACTGATGGAAAGCATGGTGACCTATCTGAAAAGCGAGAACTTCATCGTCGAAGAAGCTCCCGACTATAAAACCGCCCGCCAAAAGGTCGAAATGTTCACCTACGACTGCATCCTCCTCGACGTCTCCCTGCCCGACGGCGACGGCCTCTCCCTCCTCCAGGAACTTAAAGCCAACAAAAAGACCGACGGCGTCATCGTCATCTCCGCCAAGAACTCCATCGGCGACCGCATCCAGGGCCTTAACCTGGGCGCCGACGATTACCTCACCAAACCCTTCCACCTCTCCGAGCTCAACGCCCGGATCCTCGCCGTCATCCGCAGACGCCACTTTCAGGGCCAGCAGGTCCTCGTCTTCAACGAGCTCACCATCGACCTCATCGCCAAGACCGTCTACGTCAACGAAAAGACCATCGAGCTCACCCGCAAAGAATACGACCTCCTCCTCTACCTCGCCTACAACAAGAACCGGGTCATCTCCAAGAACGCCATCGCCGAACATCTCTCCGGCGACGAAGCCGAGATATTCACCAACTACGACTTCATCTACTCCCATATGAAGAACCTCAAGAAGAAGCTGCAGCTGGCAGGCTGTAAAGAATATATCCGCTCGGTCTACGGCATGGGCTACAAATTCGACATCTGACATGCGGCTCAACAACAAGACCATACGAAATTATCTCTTCTATTCCTCTGTCATTTTCTTACTGACCATTCCCGTCTTCTACTTCGTCGTCAGAAAAGTGCTCCTCCATTCCGTCGACAGCTCGCTAAAGGCCCAGTTCCGCGAGATACGCGACAATCTGGACGAGATCCGCACCAGCGACGAGCTCAAAGCCTGGACCAAAATGGACAAGGACATCCTCCTCACCCCAACGAACATCCGAATAAAGGATAAAGTATATTCCACCACCCGCTTCAGCCCCAAACACCAGGAACAGGAACCCTACCGCGAAATAGCCGGCAACGTATCCATAGGAGAACGAGGACAGCTGTACCAGCTGATCATCAGCAGCAGCCTCGTCGAGAACGAAGACCTCCTCGGCAGCATCCTCCTGGTCCAGACCAGCGTCCTCCTCGTCCTCATCGGCGGCATGCTCTGGATCAACCAAAAAATATCCCGCCGCCTCTGGCAGCCCTTCTACGTCGCACTAAAAAATATGCAGACCTTCGAGCTCAACAAACAGAGCGACCTGAATTTCAAAGCCAGCACCACCGACGAATTCAACGAGCTCAATAAGGCGATAAACCATCTCTTCAGCAGAAGCACCCAACTCTACCAGCACCAAAAAGAGTTTACCGAGAACGCCTCCCACGAAATGCAAACGCCGCTCGCCATCTTCCAAAGCAAGCTCGAGCTGCTGATGCAAACCACCCCGATCTCTGAAGAACAGGCAGGCCTCATCAATGCCCTCGACGAGACCAACAGACGCCTCATCAAGCTCAACAAATCACTCCTGCTGCTGACCAGGATCGAGAACAACCAGTACCAGACCACCGAAAGCATATCCATCGCCCAGCTCTGCCAACGACTCATCGGCCAGTTCCAGCCCTACGCAGAGAACAAGAACATCATCGTCCAAACCCGCTTCAGCAACGACATCACCGTCAACGTCAACCATACCCTCATAGAGATACTCGTCGGCAACCTCCTCACCAACGCCATCCGCTATAACCGCAACAACGGCGAAGTGACTATCGCCACCGAAACTAACTCTCTAACCATCGGAAATACCGGCGCCTTCGCTGCCCTTGATGCCAGCCGCATCTTCGACCGATTCCACAAACAGAACGGACAGGAAGATAGCACCGGCCTCGGCCTCGCCATCGTAAAGAATATATGTACACTTTACAGTTATGACGTTAACTATAACTTTAACAACGGGTGGCATTTCTTCGCTGTTAACTTCAGAATAACACCAGAATCTTCCTCTACCTTTACAGCCAATTATCACCGCCAATGAAGATCCTGCTTGTTATACTTATAATTTTTCCCTCATACATATGCGCTCTTGGCCAGAGCCAAAGTCGCGACCTCTCCTTCTATTTAGATCAGGCTCGCACCAACAGCCCGCTCCTCAAAGACTACCAGACTCAAATGCTCTCCCTCGGTCTCGACAGCCAGATGATCCGCGCTTCCTACAAACCCCAGGTCGTCGGCCTCAGCAACGACCTCTACGCCCCCACCCTCAACAGCAGCTGGGGCTACGACAATGCCGTCACCAACGGCGGACAGCTCTCCGCCCAGGTCCAGGCTTCTAAAAGCATCGTAAGCCGTAACAACCTCGCGACCCAATACCAGTCCATCTCACTGGACAAGACCAGCATCGGCAACACCGCGGCCATCGCAAAACGCGACCTGAAAAAGTCGGTCACCGCTCAATACATCCTTGCATTCGGCGACCTTACCACCGTCAACTTCAACAAGGAAAGCCTCGACCTGCTGAAAAAAGAAGAGACCATCCTCAAAGGCCTCACCGAGACCAACGTCTACAAACAGGCCGACTACCTCACGTTCTACGTCACCCTACAACAGCAACAGCTGCTCTACCGCCAGTCGCAGATACAGTTCAGGAACGACCTCAACAACCTCAACTACCTCTGCGGCATCGTCGACACCAGCGAAGCGGCAACCCTGCCCGACCCCGCGTTAACCCTGTCCATCATCCCGGACGCCTACAGCTCGGAATTCTACCGGCAGTTCACCATCGACAGCCTCAAGAACCTCAACCAGCGCTCGGTCATCAACTATAGCTACAAACCGAAGTTAAACGTCTTCGCCGATGCCGGCTACCTGTCCAGCCTCCAGTACGAGGCGCAAAAGAACTTCGGCACCAGCATCGGCCTGAATCTGACCGTCCCCATCTACGACGGCAAACAAAAGAAGCTGAAATTCCAAAAACTCGACATCGCCGAAAGAACCCGCTCCGACTACCGCGACTTCTTCCTTCGCCAGTACGGCCAGCAGATCGCCACCCTCACCCAGCAGCTCCACGCCACCGAGTCGCTCATCGAAGAGATCAGGGGACAGATAAAATATTCCAATGCCCTCATCGACGTCAACGCCAAACTCCTCGAGACAGGCAATATCCGGATCACCGACCTCGTGATCGCCATCAACACCTGGCTCAACGCCCGCAACCTCCTTAACCAGAATTATATAAACAGGCTCCAAATCATCAACCAGATCAACTACTGGGAAGCACAAGCACAATAAATATGAAAAAATATCTCTTCATACTCCTGGTCGTTGCATGCAACCACGCTTCGACGACTGATGCCCCTTCCGAAGACTCCACAACCACCCAAACACCGGTAACAACAACCAACGTCACAGTCAGCGACCTGGCCGATTCCATCCAACTGAACGCGACCTCTACTTATTTACAGAGCAGCTACGTCCGCTCCATCGCCACGGGCTACATCAGATCCGTCAGCGTAAAACCCGGCGAATTCATCGCCAGGAGCGCCCCCATGTTCACCATCGAGACAAAAGAATCCATGGTCATCGGCAACTCCATCTCAAAGCTCGACAGCTCATTCAAATTCACCGGCATCAGCACCGCCAAAGCCGGGCTTTCCGGCTACGTAACGCAGCTGAACCACCAGATCGGCGACTACGTTCAGGACGGCGAACAGCTGGCCGTCATCAGCGACATCAGCAGCTTCGTCTTCCTCCTCAACCTGCCCTACGAGCTACGCCCCTACGTCCTCAACAAAAGGACCGTCGACCTCGTCCTCCCCGACGGACTAAGACTAAAAGGCTATATCAGCCAGGTCATGCCCACCGTCGACTCCGCCTCCCAGACCCAGCCCGTCGTCATAAAGGTCGCCCCAAAAACACCCATCCCCCAGAACGTCATTGCAAGAGTTATCATCCTAAAAAACCTGAAACCCCACGCCCAGACCGTTCCCAAATCCGCCGTCCTCTCCGACGAGGCACAGACGGACTTCTGGGTCATGAAGCTTATCGACTCCGCCACCGCTGTTAAAGTCCCCATCAAAAAAGGCCTTGAACAGAACAACACCATCGAGATCCTGGACCCCGTCTTCTCAAAGACAGACCAGGTCCTGGTCACCGGCAACTATGGACTGCCCGATACCGCCAAAGTCATCGTCGAAAACCGTAACAAATGAAAAATTTCTTCGTCTCCTACAAGAGCCCTATAGGTGCGCTGCTGTTCATCGTCCTGCTCGGCGGCCTCTTCGTCTACGGCCGGATGAAGACATCCCTGTTCCCCGAGATCACCTTCCCCAAAATAAAGGTCATCGCCGACGCCGGCCTCCAGCCCGTCGACAAGATGATGGTCACCGTGACCAAGCCGCTCGAAGCCGCTATCAAACAGGTCCCCGACCTCCAGACCATCCGCAGCACCACCAGCCGTGGCACCTGCGAGCTGTCCGCCTATATGGACTGGAGCGCCAATATCGACCTCGCCCAGCAACGCATCGAGTCAAAGATCGCCGAGGTCAGCAATAGCCTCCCCGCCGGCGTACAGGTCACCGTCGCCAAAATGAACCCGGCCATCCTCCCCGTGCTGGGCTACTCCCTCGAGACCAGCAACAACCTGCCTCCAATTGATATCAAACAATTAGCCCTCTATACCGTCAAGCCCTTCCTCTCCCAGGTGCAGGGCGTCTCCGAGGTCCGCATCATCGGCGGCAAACAAAAAGAATACTGGCTCACCCTCGACATGCAGAAGATGAGCACCTTGGGCATCACCCCCGACATGCTCACCAATACCCTGGCGCAAACCAACTTCATCCGCAGCAACGGCTACCTCTCCGACTACCACCTGCTATACCTCACCGTCACCGACGCGACAGTAAAGACCCTCGACCAGCTGAAAGACCTCATCGTCAGTAACAACGGCAAACGCATCGTCCACCTCCAGGAAATAGCCGGCGTCTCCATCCAGGAGGCCGTAGAATATACCCGGATCAATGCCAACGGAAAAGAGAACCTCCTCGTAGCCGTGATCAAACAGCCCAACTACAACCTCATCGACCTCTCCAAAGAAATGGATCGGAAGATCGCCGATCTGCAAAAAATACTCCCCAAAGGCGTCCGGCTCAAGCCCTACTATGTACAGGCCGACTTCGTCAACGACTCTGTAAAGAGCGTGACCGACAGCCTTTGGATCGGCCTCGGACTCGCCATCCTCGTCGCCATCGTCTTCCTCCGCAGCCTCAAGGCCAGCGCCACTATCCTGATCACCATCCCCATCACCATCTGCCTGTCCCTGATCGCCATCTACGCCTTCGGCTATACGTTCAATATCATGACCCTCGGCGCCATCGCCGCCTCCATCGGCCTGATCATCGACGACGCCATCGTGGTGGTCGAACAGATACAGCGAACACACGAAGAGCACCCCGAGGAATCATCGAAACAGCTCGTCCGGAAAGCCATCAAATACCTCCTGCCCGCCATGGTCGGCTCCTCGCTGAGCACCATCGTCATCTTCATCCCCTTCGAGCTGATGAGCGGCGTCGCCGGCGCCTATTTCAAGGTCCTGACCAACACCATGATCATTACCCTGGTCTCCTCTTTCATCGTGACCTGGATCGGCCTGCCCGTTATCTACCTGCTGCTGAGCTCCAACAAGCCCTCTGGCAAATCGCCCAAAGCCCACGACGTCAAACAGCAGAAATGGGTCGGCTTCTTCATCCACAAGCCTTATTTCAGCATCGCCATCATCATCGGGCTCGCAGCAGCCATCTATATCATCCTTCCAAAATTAGAGACCGGCTTCCTTCCCGAAATGGACGAAGGCAGCATAGTCCTCGACTATAACTCTCCCCCCGGCACCTCCCTCCAGGAGACCGACCGGATGCTCCAGCAGATAGAGCGGCTGATCGTCGCAACACCCGAGGTCGCCAGCTACTCCCGCCGCACCGGCACCGAAATGGGCTTCTTCATCACCGAACCCAACAGAGGCGACTACCTTATCAATTTGAAAAAATCCAGGACCCGCAGCACCGACGATGTCATCGCCGACCTCCGCAAACAAATTGAGTCCTCCCAGCCCGCCCTCCGCATCGACTTCGGCCAGGTCATCGGCGATATGTTGGGCGACCTCATGACATCGGTCCAGCCGGTAGCAATAAAGATCTTCGGCAGCGACGTAAAAACCCTCCAACAACTCTCTAAACAAGTCGCAGAGACAATAAAAAAAGTAGACGGCACCGCCGACGTCTTCGACGGCATCGTCATCGCCGGCCCCTCGGTCAGCGTCGAGCCCGACTACAACCGCCTCGCCCAGTACGGCCTCACCCCCTCAGGCCTGCAGACCCAGCTGCAAACCCGGCTGGAAGGCAATATCGTCGGGACCATCCCCGAAAGAGAACAGCTCACCAACATCCGCATGGTCTATCCCAATAGCCGCACTGCATCCGTCAGCGACATCCAGAACCTCAATATCTTCCTTCCCTCCGGTAAGCTCAAGCCCATCACCCAGCTGGCCGACGTAACCGTTAATTTAGGCGACGCCGAGATCAATAGAGAAAATCTCCAGTCCATGGGCGAGGTCACCGCCCGTCTCGAGAACCGCGACCTGGGCAGCACCATGAAGGACATCCAGCAGATCATATCGAAGAACATCGTCCTACCCCAGGGATATCACATAGAATACGGTGGCTCCTACGCCGAACAGCAACAGTCCTTTAAAGAGCTGCTGACCATCCTCATCACCGCGAGTCTCCTGGTCTTCTCGGTCATCCTCTTCCTGTTCCGCGACTTAAGAGTCGCCCTGCTGATCATCGCGCTCGCCGTCCTCGGCATCTCCGGCAGCTATATCGCCCTCTATCTCACGGGCACCCCCCTCAACGTCGGCAGCTATACCGGCCTGATCATGATCGTCGGCATCATCGGAGAGAACGCCATCTTCACCTTCCTGCAGTTCCGCGAGTCCCTTCAAACCAAAAGCATTGACGACTCCATCGTCTACTCCATCTCCACCCGGCTACGACCCAAGCTCATGACCGCCCTCGGCGCGATCATCGCCCTCATGCCCCTCGCCCTCGGCATCGGCACCGGCGCCCAGCTCCACCAGCCCCTCGCCATCGCCGTCATCGGCGGCTTCGTCGCCGCCCTCCCCATCCTCCTCATCGTCCTACCCTCGATGCTGCGCATCCTCTACCGCCGCAGCCACCCTCAAACCGCCTAAAAAATAAGCCCCGGGGGACAACCTACCCCGGGGCAAACCTATAGAACGTAACAATTTATTGCTGCTTATACACAAACACCGCAAACGTCCCCGGCACCGGCGTCCTCGTCCCCGGCTGAAACTCAGGCGCACTAAAATAGAGCTTCTTCGTCTTCTTATCAAAAGCCATCGTCTTCGCGCGCGGCGCAGTAGCAATAGTCTGTATAACGCTATATTTATCCGCAGACTCCTCGCGGATAACAGTAGCCGTCGCATCCCCATTGGATGCAAAAATGAGTCGATCAGCCGCATCATAGATCACCGCATCCACACCACCCCCAATAGGCACCGTAGTAATTATCCGACCGCTGGAAGCATCCACCACGCTCATACCCTTATTGGCGCGGCACACCGTAAACAACCGCTGGTTGGCCGCGTCATACGCGATCCCCGTCGGCTGGCCACAAGGCGCCAACGGCCAGGTTGCCTTAACGATAAGCCCCTTCGTATCGATCACCTTCAGGGTATTCATATCCTCGATATTATTGTACAGCAAACCCTTCCCGTCGGAAACCGCAAACTCCGGACCACCACCCAGGTCAATAGTCTTCACCAGCTCAAGCGAATGAACATCGATCACACAGCTGCTCCTGCTGTCCCCGTTGAACACAAACACTTTCTTCGACGAAGGATCATAGACGATCGCATCCTCATCCGAAGCAGGCAGCTTGATCGTCTTGACGATCTTGAATGTGCTCAGATCGACGACAACAACCGCATCCCCCTTCCCATCGCTGATAAAACCCTTGTTCACCTCATTCACAATTGCGATCCCATGCACCCCCTTCATCCCATCGATGACGGCGACAGGCTTCTCCGTAGCCAGATCGACAACATTAAAAGCAGTACCATGCGACACGAACAAATGATTGTTCACTTCATCGATAGCCATATAGTCGTACCCGCCGTCACCCGGCACGGATATCTTCTTGTCCAATACATACTGTTGCGCCTCCAGAGGCTGCGAGGCGACGATCAACGCAATAAGCCCCGGTAATACAAACTTCATGGTTGTTATTTTAGTCGGCTAAGATGCGAACAAATGCTGAGGTAAATCTGGATACACACAAACTTTATATTCCATCCCACTTGTCTACAGAATTGTCCGTTCATATCGTCGACATCGACGGAAAGAATTTCACGCTGAAACAGATCGCTCCCGACGGAACACAGGTAAACGAAATGAAGATCACCAAATAGGAGCCCTTCTACCGGTGGCGCCGGTACACATAATGCACATTGTTGAACACACCATTGCTCACCACCAACGAGTCTACCTTCAGGCTGGTCGAGTCGATGGTCAGCACGCGCGCAGTAAAATTGAACGTGCCGCTGATTATTTTCCCGACAGAGTCATCGGCACTCACCGTCGCCTGCCCGCTATGTGCAGTCCCCACATGCTGCCACACCGAGTCCCCACGGAAAACTATCTTATCCGCTGCGTACGCAAATCCCGCGGCAGTCCGCCATCCGCCAACCAGATATTGTTTAACATCGATGCTGCTGTCCGCGCCCACAACAGACGTCGTATCCAGCAAGCTCACCGTAATAAATTTGTCCTTCGAAAAACCCGTGATCGTAAGCACCTTGTCCCAGTCGTGGTCACCCTGCACCAGCACAGCTGTCACCGAATCGGCCGTCCAGGCCGTCCCCCCAATAGAGGCAGAAAATACGCCCGACGTATCGGCCGTCGCCCCATGATTCGTCGAAGGCCCTGTCTTCCGGCAGGCAGTTGTAAGCAATAACGAGAGTCCGGACAATAAGAATACCGGCAAAAGAATAGCTCCTTTGTACATAAAATTCACAGTTTGATAATGGGGAATATTGTTGCTATTCAACGATACGAAGGATCATTGCAGTTGGTTGCCCATGAATCACCACCCCCAATTCTAAAGAGATTTTGGGGAAATCATGATAAAATCATTATCCTACAATTACTTAATTGCTAAGTAACCAGCCAATAGGAAATTATATGACCTTATTCCTTAAAACTTTGCAAAAACTAAATCAAAGCTTTTATGCGAATGAGACAACGAACGAGCCTTTACAGGCAAGTCTTTCTTTCCATCTTGCTGATCATCTTTAACGCTTCGGCATTTTCCCAAACCATAAAAGGCAAAGTATACGACCCCGCAACCGGCGAACCCCTCGTCGGCGCAAACGTCATGCTCGCCCACACCAAATTCATTTCCGTCGTACAGCTCGACGGCAGCTTCACCTTCCACCACGTCCCGGCAGGCAAATACGAGCTCATAGCCTCTACCATCGGATACACTACGTCCGCGCCTCAGACGGTCGAGGTCGCTCAAAGCAACGACGTCAGAATAGTGAATATCGCCCTCTCCTCCAAAGCCACGCTCATGCAGGAAGTGCAGATATCCACCCTCGCCAGCGGCGACATGGGCTCACGCAGGGCCGAACAACGCGCAGACATGGTTCAGAACCTGGTGTCCGCCCGCGCCATACAGCTCTCGCCTGATATCACGGTCGCCAACGCCCTCCAGCGCGTCAGTGGCGTCACCATCCAGCGCGACAATACCGGCGACGGCCGCTACGCCATCATCCGCGGCATGGACCAACGCTACAACAGCACCCTGGTCAATGGCATCAAGATCCCCAGCCCCGACGACAAATACCGCTTCGTCCCCATGAACATCTTTCCCGCGGAAATGCTCGAACGCCTCGAAGTGATCAAGGCCCTTACCCCCAACATGGAAGGCGACGCCATCGGCGGAACGATGAACCTCGTGATGAAGAACGCACCAGACAAATTCCTGCTCACCGCCAACGGCTCGGCCGGCTACTCCACCCTTTTCTCTTCTAATCCCTTCACCGCCTTCGACCACTCGGGCATCAACAAATTGTCACCCGCCGAGATCCACGGCAACCAGTACGCAGCCCCTGTCACCGACTTCCCGCTGGGCAACCTCCATTTCCACAAAAGATCCAATCCGATCAACAATACGCTGGGAATTACCATCGGCGACCGCTTCCTCAACAATAAGCTCGGAGTCATCCTCTCGGCAAGCTATCAGAACCTCTACAAAGGCTCAGAATCCCAACGCATCATCCCCGACGCCCAGCCCCAGACTACCCCCGGCCCCAATACCCTAAACCCCTCCGACGCCTACGTCCGGCAATTCAGTACCCAGACCACCCGCATCGGCCTGCAGAACAAGATCGACTACGTCATCAACTCCCGTAACAAGCTGTCCCTTTTTAACCTCTATCTCCACCAGGACGAATTCGAGACGAGATTCACACCCGACAGTACGGTAGACCTCAACTCCTCGGGCAGCGCAACACACGTCGAACCCGAGTACCGCAGCCGCTGGCAGATACAGAATATCTACAACGGGCCCCTTCACGGCGACCACGAGCTGAGCAATCAATTCAAGATCGACTGGACAGGCGTCTACTCCCTGGCTAACCAGAAGATCCCCGACATGGCTACCTATAAATGGGTCGAGTCCGACAGCAGCAGCAACGGAAAGACGGTCAATACCACAAAGACCATCCCCTACGGCACCGCCAACGTAATGACCCGCCGCTGGTCGCACAACAAAGACCAGGACTGGTCCGGATACGGCAACGCCACTTATACCCCCACCCTCTTCGGAGAGACGATAGACTTCCAGGCAGGCGGCATGTATCGCTACAAGACGAGGGACAACTACTACGACCAATACGCTATCCAGTCGCCCGCTCCGTCGGGAACGCCCTTTACCTCGATAGACGCCACACCACTGTACTTCCAGGCCCAGGGCCAGAACCAGGGTATCAATACCGCCATGAGCACCAACACCTACACAGCTCATGAAAAAGTTGCCGCCGGCTATATCCAGACGAAATTTACCCTCTTCCGGAAACTCCAGGTCCTCGGCGGCGTCCGCGTAGAGAACACCCGGGACGACTATGAGACCGCCGTGCCCCTCACTACCCCCGTCGGACCGATAGGCGACGTACACTATACCGACGTCCTGCCCAGCGCACACCTGAAATACAGCCTGACCCACAACCAGAGCCTCCGACTGTCCTATTTCAAATCCATCAGCAGACCCGGCTTCGGCGACCTGGTGCCGGTCGACGACAATTCCAACGACGAATTCGAATTCCTCGGAAACCCTTACCTGAAACACGTACGCGCCGATAACTTGGACGCCCGCTACGAGCTGTTCCCCGGTCTCGCCGACCAGGTGCTGATCGGCGCATTCTACAAGCACATAACCAACCCCATCGAATACTTCGTGATCAACGCCAATGGCCCGAGCAAGCTCTATATCAGGCCCCAGAACACCAACGAGGCCACCAACTATGGCGCCGAAGCGGTCATCACCAAATACTTCGGCATATTCGGCATCTCGGCTAACTATACGTATACACACTCCGAAGTGACCACGCCCAAACTCTCCTATGCCTTCGTCCCCGGCACAGGCAACCAGACCCTGCCCACAACGCAGACCCGCCCCCTCCAGGGACAGGCTAACCACGCAGGCAACATCTCGCTGCTCCTGAAAGACCACCGCCTCGGCATCGACGCACAGCTGGCCCTCGCCTGCACCGGCGACCGCATCGTAGAAGTATCGCCCTATAAAGACCTCGACATCTGGGCCAAACCCTTCACCCAGCTGGACTTCTCCCTGGAAAAGACGATCACCGGGCACTTCACCTTCTTCGGCAAGGTCAACAACATCCTCAACTCTCCGAACAAAGAGTACATCAAATTTCCCTACGCCATCGTAAACACGAACGAGCCCAAAGGCTACAGCCTTCCCTTCCAGGACGCAGGCAGCAACTACACAGTAGCACAGCGGGATATCTATAAGATCAGCTTCCTCGGCGGTATCCGCTATAAATTCTAAACACTAACGCAATAACAAGAAGTAATAAATATGAAACAATCCATCTTTCTTATACTCGCCGCCGGCTTCCTCCTCGGCAGCTGTAATAAATGGGCGCAGGACAAACAGAATATCTACAAATACGTCGCGCCCCCACCCCCGGACAGCATCAGCTCCACCACCCCGCTCTGCGGCTCCATCAAGGGTACCATGCTTGCGGGCAAGACCTATACCCTCGGCTGTGACATCAACGTCCCCGCAGGCGACACCCTGATCGTACAGCAAGGCGTGACCATCAACGCCACCAACCTGGCCGGCATCGTCGTACACGGCACCTTTATCAGCCTCGGCACAAAAGACCACCCGAATACCTTTACCGTCCCCGGCCTCATCAAAGACAACACCCCCGGCCTCGCGCTCAACAAGGACTCCGCCCACGTCGGCAAGTGGAGAGGTATCATGTGCGACACCTCCTGCCCCATGCTCGTCCTGAAATGGACCCACATCGACTTCGCAGGCGCATCCTACGGCATCGACGGCCCCCAGGTACAGCAGAGCGCCGGCACCTCCTTCACTATCCTCTTCCAGAATCCCAGGGGCTATTTCATCATGGAAGACTGCTGGGTCTATGGCGGCACAGACGACTGTATGCGCATCTCCAACGGCAAGGTCCACATCTTCCGCAATACCTTCGAAAAATGCGGCGGCAGCGGCGGCGACTGCGTCAACATGAAAGGCGGCACCATCGGCACCGTAGCCTATAACTTCTTCATCGGCACAGCCTACAACGGCCAGAAAGCCTCCAACAAAGGACAGCCCATCGGCGCGCCGGAGACCAAAGTCGTCATGTATAACAGCACCTTCGTCAACGGCGGCGTCCGCATCAACGCCGGCGAACGCGCAGGCGGCATCAACTTCGAACAAGGCGCCAGCGGAGCATTCTACAATAACGCCTTCATCAACTGCCGCGTCGGCTATCGCGTTGTCCAAAACCCCCTCGCAGACACGGCCAACCTCTTCTATGGCAACAACTACCAGTGGGCCGACTCCCTCGTCATCTCCAACCAGTTCTTTACTTTCGGTACCGTCTGCACCAAGCCGATGCCCACAGACCTGCCCGCCCCCTCTACTTACCTCCCGGCTGGCTGGAACTACGAGAATCCAAAAGCCAACTCCTACGACGGCTCCAAAGTAGTCCAGGTGATGAACCCGCTGTTCGTCAACTACCCGCTACCCGTACCCAACGTTCCCCTCTTCGCCATCACGGCCCTGGGGTCCTACAACTTCCACCTGCAGCCCAATTCCCCGCTCATCGGGAAAGGCAACACCAACGTTACGCCTTATACGGTCGTCCCGCTCGACCCCGTCTACGGCGCAACAGAAGTGACACTTCCCGGAGCCGACCTGGGTTGCTACCAGTACAACGGAACCGGCAACCAACACTAATTCAACCCTGCATAACAAGGCCCGTTACAGATCGTAACGGGCCTTTACTTAATTCTCAACAGGCGGCCTGCCTAATAAATTCTCCTCTTCCTTCGGTTTACTGATCTTAATTCTGCCAAACTTATACATAAAATTGATCCCAAACGACCTGTACGGTATCTCGAGTCTGTTATCCGTCACAAACCCCACCCCCTCGATCGTCGAACGCTGCACCAGGTAATTCCCAAACGCATTCACCGCCACCAATCCGAGACTACCCTTCCCACCCCACAGCTGCTGACGTAACGCGATCGTATAGGTCAGAAACCCAGCCTGCCTTCCCTGCCAGCGTATTCCACTGCGATAATTGCCAAACGCCTCGGCTATCAACCCATGCTGAAAAGCATAATTCGCATTCACATTCCACCGATACTCAAAACCGCTGATCCGCGGCGGGATGGAATAGATATTATACGTACTACGCTCATATAGCTGAATGCTCGGCCGCACGGTACAACGATCAAAAGGAACGAACGACCCTCCAAGCACCACTCCCCACCTGTCCTCCGATGCGATATTATCCCTCCTCGTAACATTCACATTCGCATACGTCGAATCCCCCACCTCAAAAACAGGATAGAACGTAGTATAAGACTTGATATCCGGATTATTGTGCGTATACACCAGCACCACATTCAGGGTATTGCCCCGGGCGAAATTATAGTTATACCCCAGCTGAAGATCATGCCCGATCTCCGGCCTGATATTGGGATTGCCCGTCGTGATATTCTGCGGATCGGCCAGGTTCAGAAAAGGATTCAGGTCCCGGTACTCCGGCCGCTCAAGGCGATAAGCATAGCTGAACTTCAGCGTCTGGTCGCCGGGAAAAGTCCGGGACAGCGTCACCGATGGCGCGAGATTGTCGTAGTCCGGTATCTTCACGTGTCCCGAATTGCTATAGTACGCCTTATTCACCGTATACTCCGACCGCAACCCCGCGATCACATTCACCCAGTCGAACAGCCGGAATGCGCCAGAAACATACCCTGCATACACCTCCCTCCTGAACGTAGAAGTGTACGACTGCGTGTTATCATATAAATAAGCATACTTCCCCGGATCGAACGTATACACATTCGCATCGCTCACCAGCGACTCGATCTCCGTCTTGGCCCCCATCTCCAGCAAAAAGCCCTTCGTGATCGGGTAGGCATAGTCGAACTTCAACGACGTCAGCCGGTCCCGCCCCGGGTTACTGCTCGTAGAACCCCCAAATAACGAATCGTCGGTGATATAGCCCTGCGACTGAAAATAAGAGGTATTGTTCTGGCCCGCGCTATACAGGAAAGAAAATGCCAGCTGCTCCTTCTCGCGGCGGAACTTCCGCGTATAGTCCACGCCCAGGTCGGCGGAATTATTCCGGAGCTTATTGGTGGCGGACCGCAGGCTTAGCTGATCATAAAGCGACCCGCCCATCGCATCCGTACCCGTATTGTGCTGGTTGAACAGGCCGTCCGTCGAGTTGCCGAACTGGTTAAAGCCAAACGACACCGCAATATTATCCCTCGGCGTGACATCCCAGTCCAGCCCAAGCCCCGCCCGGTATCCATACCGGTTGAAATCGCTCTTCCCCAACTGCCCCAGAAAATACTTGCTGCCCGTAGCCGTATCCACGGAGTTCCGCTGGTTATTCGTATTCGTCTTCACATTCAGCTGATCCGTGCCGCTGAAATAGCCGCTCAGGGTCACGTTGTTCTTCTTGTAGGTAAGATTGACCGACCCGTTCTCCTGCCGTGTGCCCGCCGTAGCATTGACGGTACCGCTGAACCCCTCGGACCTGTTCTTCTTGAGAATGATATTGATCACCCCACCCGTCCCCGTCGCGTCGTACTTCGACCCCGGACTGGACATGACCTCGATGCTCTGTATCTGCGAGGCCGGAATGGACTGTAAAGCATCTACAATGCTGTTGCCAAATATTGTCGATTTCCTCCCATTGATCAGAAAGAGCACGCTCGGATTGCCCAGCAGCTCCACATTCCCGTTGACATCCACGCTCACCTGCGGTATCTTCCGCAGCACATCCGTCGCCGCCCCACCCTGCGACGTAACATCCCTGTCCACATTGTAAACGATCCTGTCCACCTTGTTCTCAAGCAACGGCCGCGACGCCGTAACGACCGCCTTCTCGAGAACAACCGTCTTGGCGCTCAGGGCAACAACACCCATCGACTCGTCGGATCGGTCCACCACCAGCGCCGGCAGCTTATAGGGCACATACCCGACATAGGCGATCACAACAGCATAAGTCCCCGAAGCCACCCGCGGGAACAAAAAATCACCCTTGCTATCCGTAAGCAGAGCATAGCTCTTCTGCCCCCTCAGCGTGACGCTCGCCTGGGTCAGGGGCGCACCGGAAAGCGAATCCTTTACCATACCGCTAACACTCTGCGCACGCGCCGCAACACAACAACAGATACTAATAATGAAAAAGATCAGTCTGGACATGCTACAAAACTATCACATGATTCTGAAGGCTTTTTGTAGGCACCAACAGCTGTATCACACAGCCTCCTTTGTTATTATAAGATCGAAAAATATTTAATATATACTTATTTCCACACGATCTTCACACAAAATTCATTTTGGCACGAGTTTCGCGCGTTTTCTTCTTTAACTAATTACCTAGCGGCCTGCCTGATGGAAAGCCCCAAAATCATTCTTGTCGACGACGACCCCGATCACTTGCTTGTCTGTAAGCTCATCTTCGAAAGACGCAATTTTCGCGTTCATACCCTGAACGGCTTCAATACGACGGACGAGCTGATCGACCAGGTTAAAGAGCTCGCCCCCCACCTCATCTTCATGGATCACGAAATGCCCGGCATACGGGGCGACGCCGCCATCAAAGCGCTCAAAGCCGCTCCGGACACCAGCCATATCCCGATCATCTACTTCTCGGGTACCCAGGACATCGAAGAGCTCGCTCGCCACGCCGGCGCAGACGCCTTCATCCAAAAACCCTTCCTGATCGAAAGCCTGGTCTCCCTCGCACACAAATACAATCTCGCCGCCCCAAAACTCTAATACAATACCAGTATCTTTCTCCTTTCTCCTCCCCGGATAATAGAAATACCGATTGCAACGTTCTATATTCGTAGAAGAAAGCCCAAGCGGTAGGCCCGTGATACCGACGCAAGCTGCCCGCGTAAAAACACGCTGGTCCGCACCCTATGTAATGCGACCCGCAGGCAGCCATCAGTATCCGCCACGGACACGTCAAACAAGCTGTTCAAATGATTTATATATATCTAATATAAGATTCATTTGATCCGTGTCCGAAAACACCCAAAGGCGACCCTTGCCAGTAAAAAATGAACTGAACCACCACACGCGGTGACATTACCTCCGGCCACAACCGGAGGTGTTTTTTTGGCATAGAAATCGCAAACAAACCTTATTGCTAAAAATTCTTGCCCATGAACATACTAAGATCTATCCTCCCGGCGCAACTCTACCAAGCCCTCCGCAAGAACTACCAACGCTTCAAGCTCAAACACATCAGCTCCGACGACCAATACACTGAAAAGACGCACAGCGACATATTTTCTGAGGTGTATGACAACGCGCTCTGGGCTCACGGCAAAGAAGCCAACTATCTCCCCACCGGCGCCAGATACTACTCCGGCTCAGGCTCTTACAACCGGTCCAGCGCCAAATACATCCACCTCGTCGGCGACTATATAAAGGCCCACAAGATTACCGCCATCACCGATATCGGCTGCGGCGACTTCAATATCGGCCGCCAGATATGCCAACAGAACCCGTCCATCTCTTACAATGGAGTAGACGTGGTCCCCAACCTCATCCGCTACAACAACGAAAATTATGGCTCCGAAAAAATACATTTCTTCTGCCTCGATACGTTGAGAGAAAAGACACCCTCAGCCGATCTTTTATTGATCCGGCAGGTTTTACAGCACCTATCCAACGACGATATCCAAACGCTCACCCACAACTGCTTCCCCGGCTTTCACCATATCCTCATCACCGAACACCAGCCCAAACCACAATACCTCATTCGCGAGAATATCGAAAAAGCCTCCGGCCCCAACACCCGGGTAGGCTCCATGACCGGCTCCGGCGTCTACCTCAACAAACCGCCCTTCACCTACCGCTGGCAACGCCTGCTCTCCGTCGAAGACGACAACCCGCACACACAGATCAACACCTACACGATCCTCTAGTTCCCGGTGGGGACGTCTCCCCTTCTAGTTCCCCGCCCTGCCTCTTTCCTCCTCCGAACTCGACCGCGCCGCGCTCCTCGTCAGCTTCCCCCTCCCCCAACGGTAAGAAATACCCACACTCACAAACCGTGTATAAAAGCTCGCCTCCGTCAGCTGGTACAGTCCTGTATACCTGTCGGTCGAATTACTCCCTTCACTCTGGAAAATATTGTGCGCATTCAGCGTGAGACTCCCCCGCCCCTGGAACAACGACCGCCTCACCGCCAGGTTCACCAGATAATACGCCCCAAACTCCGAGCTCACAAACCTTCGCTTCGACTCATACTCTGCTCCCGCCTCCGCCGACCAGCGATCATCCAGGCGAAAACTATTGTTCATCGTCCAGTCCACCGACACCATCCCTCCCTCCGAAAAAATGTTCTCATACACCGATATCGTATTATCCATCATCCACCACCTCGTCACTCTCCCGCTGTACGCAACATCGACATTCCACGACCGTGCATTGACATTCGTAGGCCTTCGCGTGATCGTCGCTCCCCCGGAGTCCGGATACGGCAACGTTCGCATATAGTCGTGATCATCATCCACGCCAACCGTCACAGATAATATATTCTTCCAGGACCACCCCAGCTCCCCATGCCAGGTCAGCTGCGGACGCAGATAGGGATTCCCCTGGAAATACAAGGTCGCCGTCAACGGCCTCCTGAACGGTATCATCTCAGAATAATCCGGCTTCCCGGTCCTCCGCCCAAACCGCAACAACACCGTGTTGCTACTATCAACTTTATATCCCGCGAACAAGGTCGGAAAGAGCTGAAAATATCGCCGCGTCAGCTTCCACCACTCCCCCCTTATTCCCCCCTGCAGCTCCACCCTACCCACACTCCTTGTCAGCTGACCATACACCGCATCGACCCGCTCGGTAGTCACTGTGTCCAAAGCATTCACATTTACCCTGCTCGACTTCCACCCCGCCTCCCAACGTCCACCAGTAAACGGCTGCACATAGTCCGCCTGCGCCGAATAAATATGCAAATGCCGCGACATCGGATAGACCCCATCATCATCACCGATAGCCCGCCCGCTGGTGTCATAGACGATTCCCTGATTCACCTGTACCAGCCGGTTGAAGAACGCAGAATAATCCAGGTCCACCGTCAACGCCCCGCCCTTCCCGCCCAGCTGCTGCACCCACTGCAGCGTGCTCATATAGTTGTAAGGCCTGTCCCTGCCACGGCTCATAAAATCCTCGTGATTGACCGTCGCCCCCTTCCTGTCCAGCGCCGACCAGAGCTCATCCTTCGACACACCAAAACCCGCCGTGCCCGACAGACTCAGCGTAGTCTTCGAAGACACATACCAGTCGATCCCCGCTGAAGGCCTGTCCGTCCTCCTCCATGACACACTCCTATTGTCCGACACCTGCTCATTCAACAAAATATCACTCGTCAGCCGCCTGCCGAACATAGTCTTACTATAGCTATAGGTATCTCCAAAAGAAAGATTCACCCGCTCATTCTTATAGCTGCCATTCACACCCCCATTGTATCTCGGAAAATACCCGTCCACCAGGGTACCGTTCACATTCCCGTTGAACCCCGCAACAGAGTTCTTCTTCCGCACGATATTGATGATCCCCGCCGTGCCCATCGCGCCAAAACGCGCAGGAGGATTCGTCATGATCTCGATCCGCAACACCGTCCCCGATGACATCCCGGTCAAAAGAGCCGCCAGGTCCTCTGTCGATAAATAGGTCGGCTTCCCGTCAAGATATACCTGCACCCCCGCCTTCCCGTTCAGCGATACCGCCCCCTCCGGACTCACCTGCACCCCCGGCAGCCCCCGCAGCGTCTCCAGCACCGTCTCACCCGACGCGCTCAGCCGCTGGTCTACATTGATAACGGTCTTGTCCAATCGACGTTCGACCAGCGGTCGCCGGCCCGTGACGGTCACGGGAGCCAGGCTGTCTTTCTTCTGCCCCCGGCTAGCCAGGGACAGAACCATAATTAACAAGGCTAAAAAGTTTCGCATGCCCAATATTCGGGACAAACGCATCTCAAAATTTGACAACTCGTCCAACCCATACTCAAAATCGTCATACCCGGTTCAGGGGGTAGTTTTGCCGTTTCGTCGACAACCAGTCCCTGTGTCCCGCAAAAAACTTATTATTACACCGCCATGAGCCCGATCGACCATATTCTCGTCTACCAGAAAAAATACCGCCTGGCCAGCCACATCCTCTTCTGGCTGATCGTCTATCTCCTCGGCATCAGCTCGAGCAAATACTACGACGGGAAACAATTCTCCATCGGCTTCTCCCTCATCACCGACGGACTTTATATGAGTACCGAGGTCATCGCCGCCTACTTCCTGACCTATCTCATCATCCCGGCTATCGTCTACCGGAAAAAATATCTGGCCGCCTCTATCGCGTTTCTCATCGGCAGCTATCTCATCTGCCTGCTCGCCCGCTACTTCATCGTCCGGGTTGCAGAACCCCTCGCCGGCGTCAAACCCAAACCCTACGAGGACAATCACGAGCTGCTGACCGACATCCCCAAGCTCATCTACGTCTACTCCTTCGGGATATTCTCCGTTGCCCTCGTCTTCCTCATCATCAAGTTGTTGATAGAACACATCTACCACCAGCAACGCACGCTGACCCTGGAAAAAGAAAAGATCGCCACCGAGCTCCGCCTGCTCAAAAGCCAGCTCAATCCCCACTTCCTCTTCAACACCCTCAACAATATCTACGCCCTCTCCATCCTCAACTCCCCCGTCACCTCGACCTGTATCGGCAAGTTGGCAGAGATACTCGACTATATCCTCTATCGCTGCGACAGCACCCTCGTCCCCCTCTCCGGAGAGATACAGCTGCTCAACAACTACCTGGAGCTCGAACGCCTGCGATACGACCAGCGCCTGCGCCTGCGCTTCACCAGCCACATCGGGCAGGAAGCCCTTATCCCGCCGCTGCTGCTCCTCTCCCTCGCAGAGAACGCCTTCAAACACGGCGCCAGCCACGACCCGGGACAACCCTCCATCGAAATAGACCTGCTCGTTACCCCCGACAGCCTCCGCTACTCGGTATCCAACACCGTCGTCACACAGCTACCCCCCGACAGCCCCGGCAAGATCGGCCTGCCCAATATTCGCCAACAGCTGGACCTTCTCTACCCCAGTCGTCACACGTTCTCGATCAACAACGAGAACGACCAGTTCACCGCCCTCCTCACCCTCAACCTAAACCCCGCCTCATGAATATCCGCTGCCTGCTCGTTGACGACGAACCGCTCGCCATACAGCTGCTGCAAAAACATATCAGGCAGCTGCCCTTCTTCGAGGTCAGCGGAGTATGCTCCAATGCCATAGAAGCCCTGAAAATTCTCAACCACCAGCCCGTCGACCTCCTCTTCCTCGACATCCGCATGCCCCAGCTCTCCGGACTCGACCTCCTCAAAAGCCTGCGCAACCCCCCGCATACCATCCTCACAACGGCCTACCGGGAATACGCGTTGGACGCCTTCGACCTCGACGTTGTCGACTACCTGCTCAAACCGGTCACCTTCGACCGCTTCTTCCGATCGGTCGAACGCTATCTGCAACAGCAGCCCCTGACCCGGGTACTCTCCTCCTCCGAACCACAGTTCATCTACCTCAAATCGGGATATACCTACTTCAAATTAGACTTACAGGAAATACTTTTCGTAGAAAGCAGAAAAGACTATATCAGCGTCGTCACAAAAGAAAGGACGATCGTCTCCAAATACAAATTAAGCGACATGGAAAAAGAGCTCGAAGGAAAAGGCTTCCTCCGCATCCACCGATCGTATATCGTCAACCTTCACCATATCACCTCCTTCACGGCCGCCGACGTCGACGTCGCCGGCCACCAGCTGCCCATCGGCGATAGCTATAAGGCGCTGGTCACCGCAACCATCATACGCTGATCACCGGCGTCCAAATTCTTTATTCCGTCCGCAGGTTCTTCACCGGGTTCGCCATCGCCGCCCGCACCACATGAAAGCCCACAGTCAGCAGCGCCAGACCCAGCGCCGTCACCCCAACAACAGCGAACATCCACCACTCCAGCCGCACACGATAGGGGAACTCCTGCAGCCACTTGCTCATGATCAGCCACGATACCGGCGTAGCGATCACCACCGCCAGCGCCACCAGCAGCACGAACTCCCGCGATATCAGCACGCTGATCTGACGGACACTCGCCCCCAGCACCTTCCGTATCCCGATCTCCCTCACCCGCTGGTTGACGATCAGCAGCACCATCGCCAGCAACCCCATACAGGAAAGTACGATGGCGATCGCAGCGGCGATGCTGAAGAACAGCGACATCATCCGCTCTTCCCTATACCAGTTATTGATATTCTCGTCCACAAAGCTCGCCCGGAACTCCTGCCCCGGCTCAATCTCCGCCATCTCCTTCTTCAACCGGTCCATCAGCCCGATTGCCCCCGCCGGCTCGGTCTTTACAAAACAATAGTCGAGTCCGTCCCTGGCGAAACTCAGCGTCAGCGGCCGCAGCACCTGCGCCATCGAATACAAATGAAAATCGGCAAAGACCCCGATAACATGCATCCCCTTTGTCTCTCCATCGGGCATGATCGTCTTCCCCACTACGTCCTTTTCCCGCAGCTGCTGCGCCATGCTCTCCGAGATAAGTACATTGTCCGCCGTATCCGTCCCATAGCTCTTGTCGAACTCCCTCCCCGCGATAAGCCGGATGCCAAGCGTCTTCAGATAGTCGTAGTCGACCCAGGCCCTGTCCGTCGAAATACTCCTCCCCTTATAGTCAAAGCCCGTGGTGATCGACACGCTCCGCCGGTCCGCCCCCCTGCCCAGATTGATATTGCTCCCCGTCACCGAAAGGACATGCGGATCAGAAGCCAGCATCGTCCGCAGCCTTTCCACCGTCTCACGCCCCTTCTCCGGGTTGCGCAACGGTATGCTGACCAGCCAGCTCTTGTCCATCCCCGGGTCCGCCTCCTGCAAATGCCTGAACTGCCGGTAGACAATGAACGTACAGCAGATCATCACGCACGCGATAACGAACTGCGCAACGATTAGACTGCTCCTTATCCCGCTCTTTCGCTTCAGCCCCAGCCGCCCCTTCAAAGTCTCTACGGTATTGAACCGCGACATCACCCACGAAGGATACCCCCCCGCGATTAGTGAAACAAACAACAGCAGCGCCAGCGCCAGCAGCAGGAACCGCGGGTTCAGCAGTATCTCCGCAAACGGGATATCCATCCTTTGAATGCCATCGATCCCATGCAGCAGGACATTGGTCAGCAGCAGCGAAAGGACAAAGGCCACCGCACAGACCATAAAACTCTCATACCACAGCTGTCCGAAAAGCCTGTTTCTCGCCGCTCCCAAACATTTCCTCACGCCGATCTCCCTGCTTCGGGTAAAGGCGGTAGCCAGGTTGATGTTAACAAAATTAAAGCTCGCGATCGCGATCACCAGCAGCCCGACCAACAACAGCGTATAGACCAGCATATAGCTCATAGCCTTATGACCGTTGACCAGCACCGAGAAATGTGCCTCCCGCAACGGCAACAGCCGGGTGGCGAACAGGTCCCCATACTGGTCCGGCTTCGCACCCTTCTTCACAAGATCGGTATACACGCGAGGCTGATAACGATGATCGATCGCACGCAGCTGCCGCTCGGCCTCCTGGGGCGTCGCCCCTTTCTTCAGCTCCACATACAAGGACAGCTTGTAACCGTCCCATTGATTGCTGGCCGTCGAATAGTCGCCCCTGTTCTCTATCCGCGCCAGTATCTCGAACCGCACCGTTGTGAGCCGCGGGTCCTTGACGACAGCCGAGACCGTATAGACCTTTAGCTTATCCCCCGCCGAAGCCCGCAGGGGCTGGCCGATAGGGTCCTCATTCCCAAATATCTTTTTAGCAGCTTCCTCCGTCAATACCACATCCGTCAGCTTCCCCAGCGGATTGGACGCATTCCCCTTCACTACTGAAAAACTAAACATCCGGAAAAGGTCCTCATCCGCCATCATCACCGGGATATCCAGCGACTTGTTCTTATATAGCAGGTGGTTCCCCCCGTCGATGAACCGCGCCATCCGCTCCACCGCCGGCGCCTCAGCCTTAAAGACAGGTCCCGCAGAATAGTCGAACTGGTTGCTGATCTGCGGCCCATCCGCAGAATTGGTGACGGAATACGCCTCATAGATCCTTTTCGCATTGACATGCATCGAATCAAAGCTCAGCTGACTGTATACCACCAGCAGCACAGCGATACCGATCGTAAATCCGATGACAAGACCACCCACATTGACGACCGTATGCAGCCTGTTCCGCATCAAATTCCGCCAGGCGGACCGAAAAATAGTGTTAAGCATAGTTGGATAAAATTATTCCGTTCTAAGATATTTTATTGGATTGGCCATCGCGGCCCGTATTACATAAAAGCTAACCGTCACCAGCGCAACCGCCAGCGCCCCGACACCCGCCACCACGAATACCCACCAGCTAAGCCCGGTCCGGTAGGCAAAATCCTGCAGCCACCGATGCGAAAAATACCAGGCGATCGGCGTAGCGACTACGAACGACGCCCCCACCAGCCACACAAAATCCATGCTCAGACGCTTAGTTATCGCGCCGACGCTGGCTCCAAGCACCTTCCGGATACTGATCTCCTTGGCGCGCCGCCGCGTGATGAATAGCCCGAGCCCGAACAACCCCATACACGAGATAAAGATGGTCACACCCGTAGCCACATTTACCAGCCATGCGGTCTTCCGCTCCTGCCCGAACAGCATCGCGACATACTCGTCAAGGAACCGTCTGTCGAACGGCCTGTCCGGAAATATCCGCTTCCATTCCTCTTCCATTCCCGCCAGTACGGCCTTCACCGCCTTCGTATCCCGCTGGCCCGCCGTTAGCCGGACCGCAATATTCTGCTCCCGCTCCGGCACGTGTTCTATAACCACCGGAGGTATCGCGTCATGAAAGGAAGCAATATGAAAATCCGCAACCACGCCAACTACCGGATACCCTTTCCCCTGCCCTCCCTGCTGATACAATACCCGGCCAATAGCCTCCTCCGGCCGCCTGCATCCCATCAGCCTGGTCAGGGTAACGTTGACGACCAGTTCGATCAGGCTATCGCTGTGCCGCATGTTCCTCCCCGCCACCAGCTGCATGCCATAGAAAGGTATAAAACCTTCATCACCGATCTTCGCCGACACCTGCTGCGACTCCTTCGACCCCGGCCGGAAAGAAAAAAGATCCATATCCTGCGCAAATCCCATCGGCGGCGTCCCCTGCAACATCGCCTTCTCAATCCCGGGCAGACGTCCCAGCGCATTGACATAGACCCGCAGCTTTTCGGGGGGATCGTTCCAGTCCGTGACCATAAGCACCCTGTCCATACTAAAACCCTTGTCCGCCCCCTGCATATAAGAGATCTGCTTGCCGATGACCAGCGATGCAGTGATAAAGACCAACGCAACCGTGAACTGAAAAACGATCAATCCCCGCCGCATATTCGACCGCTCCTTCCCCACCGCCCCCTTCAGACTGAGGACAGGCACATACCCCGAAAGCACCCAGGCAGGATAAAAACCTGCCAGCAGCGTGGTCCCCACAACAAGCGAGATCAAAAAGAACAGCGTCGACGGCTCCCAAACGCGGAACGGCAGCCCCTCGGGCACATAGTCGCGAAAAAGCGCCAGCACCGGCTCGACCAGCAGCACAGCCAGCACAACGGCAAACAGCGTAAGTACCCCCGTCTCGGTCAGCAACTGTATCCGGATATGTACCTTCCGCCCGCCAATGACCTTCCGCACCCCGATCTCCTTCGCCCGGCTCATCGCCTGCGCCGTGGCCAGGTTGATAAAATTGACCGCCGCGATCAATAATATAAAGACCGCGACCCCTATCATTACATACAACGTCGGCAGATAAGGCTTCCGCCAGTTATCGCCGTCATCGCCCCTATGAAATTCATGCGTGAAATGAAGATCGCTTAGCGGCTGCAGCCACATTCTCAATTTAGAGTCGGCATCAAACAGCCGGACATTCTTCTTGATATAGGCGGCCATGCTGGCATTTACCTGCTCCGGCCGCACACCCTGCGCCAGCTTTACAAAAGCCATGCTCCGGTGAGGACTGAGACCCTTCCAGTCTTCCGTAGGTATCCGGGCCCGCAGCCAGCTATGAGTCGCCGTGCTGACCGATAAAAAATCCGTATAACCAAGATCGGTATGTCCCGCAGGGTCCGCTACGATTCCCGAAACGCTCACCGGCAGGGAATCATCATATACCACCGTCTTCCCTATCATGCCCGCAAGCGGACCGGACCCAAAATACAGCCTGGCCCGGCTTTCCGTCAATACAACATGATTAGGTCGGGCCAGCGAACTGGCCTTCCCTACGAGCCATCGGTAGTCAAATACGGAAAAATATTCCGGCCACGTGAACACAGCCGCCGACTGGAAAGCGCCCGGAATGCTGTTGTCCATATTCTTCGGCGGACGGCCGGCCTGCGGGATCGTGATCTTGCCGCCATAGTTAAAAATAGCCGACGCAGCTTCAAAACCAGGTATATCGGTTTGAAAACCCGCGACATCCCCATCCGGGCTGTTGAAATAATGCGTCTCCCCCGATCCCATCACCAGCTCCCCGACGATCCGGTAGATCCGGTCGCCATCCTTATGATATCGGTCAAAACTGAATTCGTAACTGGTGATCAGGTAGAGAACAAGACATCCACAAACGCCAAAGGCAAGCCCCAATACATTGATGATGGCGAACAGCTTATTCCTGGCGATATTCCGCCAGGCAATAACCAGGTAGTTCCTCAGCATGGGAAGGTTAGTTTCAGAAACCCGAACGAAACCAATGCCAATACCCAAACCCATTGGCCCCCAGTCAACTAACGGTATGCTCCATCCACCAAATGTCCGGTTTTGATACGGTCACTGTCCGGAAAACATACGCAGTCGACCGCATCCCAACTCTCATAAACCTGATAATCAATCCATTTATATTTTGGACCCAATGTTGTACCTTCTGCCCAAACGCTCGACTACACATGCTGCTTAGCTATATAAAAATTGCCCTGCGAAACCTCCGGCGGAACCCGCTGATCTCCTTCATCAACATCTTCGGACTCGGACTCAGCATGTCCATCGGCCTGATGGAACTGGTACGGATACAGGACGCCTTCAGTTATGACCGATTCCACCCATATCCCGACCGCACCTTCCGGATCATCAGCGAATACCGGCAGAATGACGGACAACACTGGCGACTGGCCAGCACGCCCTTACCCCTCCGCAATGCGCTGGCCGCCGACACCGGGGACATCGAACAGATCGTCAGCATCAACACCAGCCTCAACGGTCCCGCAACCGCCGCCGGCACAGAGCTCAACCTCAACGCAGTCTTCACCGAACCCTCTTTCTTTAAGATATTCGGCTTTACCCTCTCCTCCGGTGACCCGCAGACCCTCGACCATCCTGGCTCTATCATCTTGACCGCCACAACGGCACGACGGTTCTTCGGCGCCGCCGACCCCATGGGCAAATTCATCAGCTTCGGCAAAAAAGGACAATACCTCGTCACCGGCATCCTCGCCAATCCCCCCAATAAATCACATATCGACTTCGACGCCTACGCATCCGGGCCCGCCATCCTCTCCAACGACTGGGGAGACTGCCGCGCCACCTACACCTACGTCCTCACCAAAAACACAACCTCGCTCAAGGGCATGCTCAGGAGCATCGCCGCCAGCGTGAATAAAACCGACAAACAAGGCGTCCTGTCCTTCGGCACTCAGCTCATCACCGACGTCACCCCCGGCCATTCGGATATCTATAACGACATCGGTCGCGGCGCGGCCTGGTCTAAACTATGGATTGAAATAGACGTCACCCTCCTGCTCCTCATCGCCGCCTGCTTCAACTACACCAACCTCACCGTCTCCAGAGCCCTTACCCGCGCCAAAGAGGTCGGCGTAAGAAAGATCAACGGCGCCCGTCGCTACCAGATATTCATCCAATATATCGTCGAGGCCTGCATAACCGCCTTCCTCGCCCTCGGCTTTGCCTGGCTCCTCTTCTCCCTGATCGTCCGCTACGCCCCCTTCAACGACGGCTACGAGATGGTCCCCTCCTCTTTTCACTATAATATCCCATACATCCTGACCACCCTGGGCTTCGCGTTCTTTACCGGCCTGCTCGCCGGCGCTGCCCCCGCCTGGATGCTGTCTTCCTTCCGCCCCCTCCGCGTCCTCAAGAACCTGACTACCGCCAAACTCTTCGGCAGCATCGGTCTCCAAAAGACCCTCATCGTCTTCCAATACAGCCTCTCGCTGGTCCTCGTCATCTTCCTGTCCGCCTTCTACCGCCAGTTCGCCTACCTCTCGGCAAAAGACCGCGGCTTCAAAAAGGACAACGTTCTGGTCGTCCCGCTCAATGGCGCAGACAAGGATAGGGTCACAACCGCGCTGGCGGGCACCAGCGGCATCACTTCCGTATCAGGTCTATCCGTCTCCTTTCAGCCCCGCTATGAAGGCGCCCGCGGCCCCGGATGGATCGACAAGAACCAAAAAGGCCAGATCAATATCAACTATTTTTTCGCCGACCGCGCCTTCATTCCCGCCATGAAGATCGACCTGCTCGCAGGCACTAACTTCACGGCTGATGACAGCACTGAACGTTCCGTCATCATTAATACAAAAGCCTCGGGACTGCTCGGCTTCAAACGACCCGCCGACGCCCTCGGCCAACGGCTATGGGTCAACGACAGTACGCCGCTCACCGTCATCGGCGTGACAAAAGACTTCACCTATGAGGGCGCAGGCCGGCCCATCGACGCTACCGCCTTCCGCAATAACAAAGGAGCCTGCAACTATTTATACATCGACGCCGGCGCCTCCGACAAAAAAAGCCTGACCCAACGTCTCGCCGCCGCCTGGCACCGCGTGGTCCCCCGGCAACCCTTTACCAGCACATGGCTCGACGACGACATTGCCGGCATGGACTCCCAGAGCGCCTCACTGTCGCTCCTGGGCTACCTCGCCTTTATGGCCGTCACCATCGCCACCCTTGGCCTCCTCGGCCTCGTCGTCTATAGCGTGGAGACAAGACGGAAAGAGGTCAGCATCCGCAAAGTCATCGGCGCCAGCCAGACCCAACTGGTCCGCCTTCTCTCCCGTCGTTTTTTAAAGCTGCTGCTCATCGCCGGCGCTATCGGCCTGCCCATCGGCGGGACCCTGAGCTTCCTGTTCCAGATGAACTTCACCGAACGCCCCGGCAATGGCTGGCTCGCAGCGACAGCATGTTATATTTTCCTGCTTTGTATTGGGCTCATCACCGTCCTATCGCAGACCTATGCCGCAGCCCGACAAAATCCGGCGCCCGCACTAAAAACCGAATGACATGCTAAAAAACTACTGGACCGTCGGCTGGCGCTACATCCGCCGCAACAAATTCTACACCATCGTCAATATCTTTGGTCTTTCCCTGGGGTTAACTGCCTGTCTATCCATCTATTTCATCATACACCACGAACTCAGCTTTGACCGTTTCCACCCCGATCGTGACCGCATCTACCGCGTCATGGGCGACCTCCCCGAAAACTCCGGCAATACCCTCCACTTCGCCAGGATTCCCCTGGCCGCATCCCGCGACGCCCGCACTAGCCTGCCCGGACTGGAAGAACTGGCAACCTGCGTTCCCTACCCATTCAAGCCAACCGCCGTCTTCACCGGACCCCAGTATTTCTCTATCTTCCCCTACGAATGGCTGACCGGCAACGCTGCAACTGCCCTGCAGGCGCCACATAACGTCGTGCTGACGGAAAGCCGGGCAAAATTCTACTTCGGCAAAACCCCCACGGACAAGGTCATCGGTAAGCAGATCGTCTACGAAGACTCGCTGAAACTAACGGTGTCGGGTATCGTAAAAGACAGGACCCAAAACACCGACTTCGCCTTCACCGACTTCATCTCCCCGACCACCGACACTTCGACCGCAACCAACGCATGGACCCAGGGCGACATGTCCGCGTGGACCTTCGTAAAGCTTTCCCCAAACACAAGACCTGCGGTCGTCGACCGTGAGCTCGCGGGCCTCGTCCGTCCACACCTCACACAAAAATTCAAGCTGGCGCTATGGCTGCAGCCTCTCTCCGCCATCCACTTCGACAGCGACGTGGTAGAGAACCCCGTCCGCGCCGCCCATATGCCTACCCTCTATGGCCTGATGATTATCGCCTTCTTCATCCTCCTGCTGGCCATCATCAACTTCGTCAACCTCGCCACTGCCCAATCCCTCCGCCGCGCCAAAGAAATAGGCATCCGCAAAGTACTGGGTAGTACCCGGACAAGCCTGCGCCTGCAGTTCCTGCTCGAGACTGCCCTGATCACCAGTTTCTCTATCCTGCTCGCCATCGCCGCAGTCACCCCGACCCTCCGGCTCTTTCACTCCTTCCTGCCGCAGGGCCTCAAGTCCGACCTCCTTACCTTGCCCACACTCACCTTCCTCCTCAGCACCCTCCTGATCACCACCCTGCTCGCAGGCTTCTACCCCGCAAAAGTTCTCTCCTCCTATACCCCTGCCCTCAGCCTCAAAGGCGGCGCAGAACAAAAAGGCGGTGAACTCTGGCTGCTCCGCAAAGGGCTCATCGTCTTCCAGTTCGCCGTATCCCTCGTCTTCATCATCGGCAGCTTCGTCATCGCCAGCCAGCTACGCTTCGCCCGCGATATAAACCCGGGCTTTAGCAGCGACGCCATCCTCACCGTTGACGTCCCCCGCGGCGACAGCGCCGGAAAGGTAAAAGTCCTTGCGGAAAAATTCCAGCACCTGCCCGGCATCGACCAGACCGCCCTCCAATGGGTAACCCCCATGACCGACAATACCCGTGGCATGGCGCTAAAGACTTCCCTCGCCGACCAAAAACCCATCGGCGTAACCCAGGTCGTAGGCGACGAGAACTTCATCCCCCTCTACCGGATAACCCTGGTCGCCGGCAAGAACATCTCCCCCGCGGACAGCGTGCGCGAGCTCGTCATCAACGAGAGCCTCTCCCGCCTCCTCGGCGACAAGACCCCCGATCGATCCCTGGGACGGATACTATACTGGAACGACAGACCCTACCCCGTCACAGGAGTCGTAGCAGACTTCCATACCAAATCCATGCACGACCCCATCCTCCCGACCTGCATCATCAATCGCCCCGACCGACAAGGCTCCATCGCCGTCCGCCTGGCCACCAACAATCCCGGCCCCGTTCTCGCCAAAATGACGACCGTCTGGAAAACCGTCTACCCCGCCCGCGCATTCAACTACCGCTTCTTCGACGAATCACTGAACCGCCTATACGAAAAAGACCGCCAGACGGCCACCCTCGTCAACACCTCCATGGCCATTACCATCCTGATCTCCTGTATCGGCCTCTTCGGCCTGGCCCTCTTCACCGCCGAAAAGAAAGGGAAAGAGATAAGCATCCGCAAGATACTCGGCGCCAGCGTCAGCAGCATCACCCTCCTGCTCTGCAAGAACTTCCTCAGCCTCGTCGCCCTCGCCTTCTTCATCGCCGCGCCCTTAGCCTGGTATTTGAGTAACACCTGGCTCAACAACTTCGCCTACCACATTGGCCTGAGTCCCTGGCTCTTCCTTGCAGCGGGAGCCGCAGCCCTCATCATCGGCCTGATCACCGTAGGCTATCAGTCGATACGAGCGGCAAGAACCAACCCCATAAAAAATCTAAAAACAGAATAAACTCGCCGATACCCAATCCCCATTCACCTGGTCCCGCGGAAAGATCCCCGGGACATCGCTTCCTTGGCGGCGGCGGCCGGCACTAATCCCCCAAACTCCCTGACAATCAATCGCCAACCGTCCCAATCAGGGGAAATGGGTATAATTTTAACAATCCCATAAAAAACTATTATCTTAGGCCTGGTTATTAACGAATTAACTGCAAAATCTACTCTACTACCGCGCGTCACATGCCTTCCGTTGCAAAACGGGACGGAAAGGAATTATTTTTTAATCAAATTAAAAACCCTTGGTTCAGCTTATGAGATTGGCCACATTTACCCTTTTTCTACTATTAGCATTTTGCTTCCAGATTTCAGGGCAGGGTGTCAGTCAGAGCGTGACGGTACACGTGACCGATAGTGTCGGTCAGCCGCTGCCCGGAATCACAGTACAGGTAAAAGGGACACCAAGAAAGTACGTCTCCAATGCGGCGGGCGAGCTCACCATCAACAACCTCCCCCCCGGCGCAGTGCTCATCTTCTCCGGGGTCAACGTCGAAGACCTGCAGATGGCAGTGGGCAGCAAAACCGAGCTCACCGCCCACCTCAAGACGAAGATCGCCGCCCTCGAAGACGCTGTGGTAACAGGTTTCCAGCGTATCGACCGCAAAAAGTTCACCGGTGCGGCCGTGACAGTAAAAGCCGATAGCATCCGCCTCGACGGCGTCAACGACATCAGCCGCATGCTCGAAGGACGCGCCGCCGGCGTATCCATCCAGAACGTCTCCGGCACCTTCGGCACAGCCCCCAAAGTCCGCATCCGCGGCGCCACCTCCATCAACGGCGAGAACAAACCCTTATGGGTAGTCGACGGCGTTGTCCTCGAAGACATCGTCAACGTCTCCAACGAACAGCTCACCAGCGGCGACGCCAGCACCCTGCTCGGCTCCTCCGTCGCCGGCCTCAACATCAACGACATCGAAACCTTCGACATCCTCAAGGACGCCTCCGCCGCCGCACTATACGGCGCCCGGGCCATGAACGGTGTTATCGTCATTACTACCAAGAAAGGACGCGCCGGCGCAAAGCCCATCATCAGCTATACCGGCGCCTTCGGCCTCCAGATCCGCCCCTCCTATACCAACTATGACATCATGAACTCCGCCGACCAGATGTCGGTCAACGCGGAGATGGAACGCAAGCAGGTCCTCAACTACCCGCAGATGGTCAACGCCCAGAACTCCGGCGTATACGGCGAGCTGGCCCGCCTCCTCCAAACTCCCGACGCCAGCGGCAACTTCGCCGTCCAGAACACGCCCGCCGCCAGACAGGCCTGGCTGATGAAATACGCCAACATAAATACCAACTGGTTCAAGACATTGTTCAAAAACTCTGTCAACCAGACCCACTCGCTAAGCATTTCATCCGGCAGCGAAAAAGCTACCACCTACCTGTCCACCAGCTTCTTCAACGACCCGGGCTGGACCGTCGCCGACAACGTAAAGAGCTATATCCTCAGCCTCAACCAGAACTATACGCCATCTAACAAGCTGTCCTATGGCTTCCTCATTTCCGGCAACGTCCGCCAGCAGCAGATATCAGGCACGGAGAACCGCAGCGTAGACCCCGTCATCGGTACCTACGGCCGCGACTTCGACCTCAACCCTTTCAACTATGCGCTGACCACATCACGTACGATGCCGGTCTACAACGAGGACGGGTCTTACAACTACGGGACCAGGGACTACGCCCCGTTCAACATTCTCTACGAGCTGAAGAACAACACTACCCACCTCAACGTCCTCGACGGCAAGATACAGGGCAGGCTCAGCTATAAGATTAACCCCTACCTGACCTACGACTTCACCGGCAGCCTCCGCTATGCCAAGACGACCGAAGAGCACGACGTCCTCGACAACACCAACGAAGCCAACGCCTACCGCGTAGGCGACGAGAACATCTGGCCCGGCTCCAACAGCATCGTCAACCAGGCCAACAAATTCCTCTACCAGGACCCGAGCCTCCCCTTCGCCCAGGCCGTCTCGGTATTGCCCTACGGCGGCTTCTATAAAAGGACGGATCGACAGCTATCCAACTACTCCGTCCGCAACCAGCTGACCTATAGCCAGAGCTTCAACGACAAGCAGCACCAGGTATCGGCTCTCGTCGGACAGGAATACATCTCCACCGACCGACAGACCTCCAGCGACGTCGGCGTAGGCTACCAGTGGAATTCCGGCGGTACACCCTTCGTCGATTACACCTACTTTAAGCAATTGACCCAGACCAACGGCGTCTACTACGGCATGCTCAAAGAATACGATCGCAACGCCGCCTTCTACGGCAACGTCCAATACACCTACAACAACCGCTACACGATCATGGGTACGGTCCGCACCGACGGCTCCAACCGCATGGGCAATACCTCCCGCGCCCGCTGGCTGCCGACATGGACCGTCGCCGGCGTATGGAACGTCGACCAGGAAAAATTCATGGAGCCGCTGTATCCCACGATCAGCCACCTCATGCTGAAATCCAGCTACGGCCTCAACGCCAGCATCGGCAACGCGGTCAACAGCACCACCATCCTCAAATCGGCTATCACCAACCGCCAGTACCAGACCGACCAACAGACAGCCATCAACATCCAGGACCTCCAGAACCTCGACCTCACCTGGGAAAAGAAATACGAGCTCAACGTCGGTACCGACATCGGCCTCATCAACGAACGCCTGATCCTTACCGCCGACTACTATAGAAGAAAAAGCTTCGACCTTGTCGGTCTCGTTCGCACCTCCGGCATCGGCGGCGAGGTCAACCAGTATGCCAACTACGCCGATATGAGATCCCACGGCGTCGACTTCTCCGTCACTGGCAGGATCATCCAGGAGAAAGGCTGGGGCATCACCAGCACCCTCACCTTCGGATGGAACATCACAAAAATTACCAACCTGAAGTCTTCGCCCAATATCTGGTCCCTGGTCGGCGAAGGCGGCGGCGCCCAGCAGGGCTTCCCCGTCAGAGGCCTCTTCTCGATCCGCAACAGGGGACTCGACCCCACCTACGGTTTTCCGCTCTTCCTCAACGACAGCGGCCAGGTAAGCCCGGTAGTCAACCTCTCCAGCCTGACCACCTCCTACCTGAAATACGAAGGCCCGACAGACCCGACCATCACCGGCGGCTGGTCCAACACTTTCCGCTACGGCCCGTTCTCGCTCAACGTCCTCGTCACCTATCAGGCAGGCAACAAGATTCGGCTTAAACCCGTTTATCAAAACATCTATTCCGACCTCGACGCCCTGCCCAACGAGTTCAAAAAAAGGTTCGAGCTGCCCGGCGACCAGAAGCTGACCAATATCCCATCGATCTCGATGTATACCCAGGCAGGCTACCTGCTCTCGACGCTGTCAGCCTTCCCGTATAACAATTACAATTATTCCTCTGACCGCATCGCCGATGGCGGCTTCGTCCGCATGAAGGCGGTGACCGTCTCCTATCAGCTGCCTAACCAGCTGATCAGTAAAATAGGCATGAGGTCCGGCTCGATTTCCGCGGTGGCCAACAACCTGTGGCTGATCTATTCCGACAGCCGCCTGCATGGACAGGACCCGGAATTCTATGCAACCGGCGGAGCCGCACTGCCGGTCAACAAACAGGTAACCGTTGCGCTTAGACTTGGCCTTTAACCGAAAACATTTCTCAGTATGAACCCAACATTCAAATACAAATACATATACATCCTCCCCTCGGTCCTTCTCGCAGCCGCCTGTAACAAGCAGCTGGAAAAGCTACCGGACAACAGAGCCGTCATCACCAACGTCGACCAGGTGACACAGCTGCTCACCTCCGCTTATCCACACGCCATGTACGCAACATTCACCGAGCCGATGAGCGATAACGCGGAAGACAAAGGCACCGCCCCACAGGGCACCGATCCGGTATCCTACCAGATCAACTCACAGGCGTACAACTTCCAGAACATCACCTCGTTCCGCTATGACTCCCCGACGGCCTACTGGGACTCCTGCTATCACGCCATCGCCGTAGCCAACGAGGCCCTCAGCTACTGCAACGGCCCCGACTCGGCCAGCTTTGCTGCACAAAAAGGCGAAGCCCTCGTATGCCGCGCCTACGCACACTTCATGCTGGCCTGCCTCTTCGCCAAACCCTATGATCCGACGACCTCCGGTTCCGACCCCGGCATCCCCTACGTCACATCTGTACAGACTTCCGTCTTCCAGAAATACAAAAGAGGGACCGTCGCCCAGGACTATGCCAGCATCGAAAGCGACCTCACCCGTGGCCTGGCCCTGATCCAGGACAAGATATATGGCAGCGCACCCAAATTCCATTTCACCCTCCAGGCCGCACACGCCTTCGCCTGCCGCTTCTATATGTTCAAGCAGGACTACAACCAGGCGATCGCCCACGCCAGCGCCGTCTTCGGCACCACCGATCCCGGCACGCTGATCCGCGACCAGGTTACCCTATACAACACCCTGCAATACCAGCAGCTGGCGATCTTCAACCCCTCTTCCTCCAATAACGCCAATATTCTCCTGCAGGAAGCCCAAAGCCAGTATTTCGACTCCTACTATCAATACCGCTACGGTCTGGGCCTGGGCATCCAAAGTACAGTGCTCTCGGGCAACAACAATGTGACGGCCGGATCGTATGCAGTGACCGTTTATGGCGCGACCCCGCAGTACTTCAACTTCCCTAAATGGAGCTCTTACAACGTCGGCCCCGCCAACCTCAATATCAAGTACGGACTGATGCCCCTGTTCAGCATGGAAGAGGTCCTGCTCAACCGGGCCGAAGCCTACGCCTGGACCGGCAACTACAACGCAGCCCTCGCCGACCTTAATACCTGGGTCTCCAGGAACATCAAGAACTACAAGGCGTCCACCAACAACGTCACCCAGCAAAGCGCCGTCAACTGGTACGGAGCGCCGGTCAACATCTCCCTGGTCCTCGCAGCCCTCGACTTTAAAAGGGTCACCTACTTCCAGGAAGGACTCCGCTGGTTCGATAATATCCGCCTCGGCTTTTCGATATACCACTACGCCGGCAGCGACTTTTCGTTCCCGATCGACTCTATACCCTATAACGACAAAAGACGGGTCCTGCTGCTTCCCGAAGAGGCGATTACTGCAGGCCTCGAACAAAATCCAAGATAAACCTTCAACCTTTAGCCATGAAACCGAGTATGATAAATATACACACACACCGCAATGAACTGCGAGGTTCCATCCGGCCAGTAAAAAATAATTATGTGCGGATGAAAACATACGTCAAGATATTCATCGCCCTGTCGCTCATAACAACCGCGTCCTGCAAAAAAGACAACTTTACGCCCCTGACTACCCCACCCCCTGGGCTCGGTGGCGACACCTGGGCACAAGACTCCACGGATACATTTATCCACGACAGCCTCACTGTCCCCTATAACGTAGCCGTCTATTATAAGTGGCTCCCGGGTCAGCTGGACTTCCCCAGCGAGATCACCCCGCCCGACGAGGCGAAGGTCATCCCCATGCTCAAGGCGCTGCTCGCCGTGGCATACGGCCCCTACAACCAGCAGACCGGAAGCACCACCTTCCTGCGTAAATACCTGCCCAAGGCGCTCGAAATGGCCGGCAGCGCCGAGTACCTTCCCAACGGCGCCATCTTCCTCGGTCAGGCAGAAGGAGGTACAGCCATGCTGCTCTACCAGGTCAACCAGTTCAGCCGTCTGAAAAAAGATTCCAATACCTTCAAGCAGACGATGCATACCATGCACCACGAATTCGGACACATCCTGCACCAGAACGTCCTCTACCCCGCCAGCTATAAAACCATCTCGACTGGCTACACCGGCCAGTGGTACAACGTGGCCGATGCAGACGCCCGCCTGCAGGGCTTTATCACGGCCTATGCCATGTCCGGCCCCGACGAAGACTTCGTGGAAATGATCAGCAGCATGCTCTCCGGCGCACCCGGAGGACCATCCGGGGGCTATGATGAATACGAGGCGCTGCTCAACCAGGCCGGCGGCCCCGGCTCACCCGGCTATGTCACCATCAAGGCCAAGGAAGCCGTCGTAGTCGATTACTTCGCGCGCGTATGGAACATCGACTTCTATGCCCTCCGCACCAAATGCCGAACCGCCTTTGTGAACTATCTGCAATAAACCGCCAAAACAAAGCAAAATGAAACCGAGCACGATAAAAAAGATATCGATCTATATACTGGCTGTGATGACCATCGGCGCCGGTTGTACCAAAACGTACAACGACACCATCAACGGCCAGACACCCGACCAGCGCGTCGCCGCCGCCCTCGCGGCCTACCAGAAAAAGCTCACAGGCGCCCCCTACGGCTGGATACTCATGGAAAGCACCACCGGCGTCGCCTACAACCAGGGCACCAGCCAGACCGGCCCAAAGATCGTCCTGGCCTACTATATGTCGTTCACCGACAGCAACAAGGTCACCATGTTCTCCGACTGGGACCCCACCATGGCCGCAACGCCAAAATCATCGAGCTACAACGTCAAGGAGCTTACCCGCCCCGCCCTTATCTTCGACACCTATAGCTATATCCACGTCCCCTGCGACCCCGATCCCAACATCTCCCACAGCCCCTACGGCTTCGGCTATGGATGGGGGACAGACTTCGAGTTTTCCTTCTCCGATTCCGTCACAGCGGATAAATTGGGCGATACCATCCGCCTCACCGGCAACCTCAACGGCGCCCAGGCCTTGCTCATAAAAGCTACACAGGCCCAGCGCGACGGCTACTACGCCGGCAACGTCCTGGCCCTGATGGGCGGCGCGCTCAGCCTGAACAATATCCTCGAATACTTCAAACGCATGTCCATCGGCGTCAACAATTATGAACTGCGCCTCGACCTGACCAACCGGACAGTGACCTTCACCTGGGTCGACGCCTCGGGCAAGATCCAGTCCCAAACCGTGAATTACTTTATCACCGGCTCAGGCATCCAGTTCGTTACACCCATCGTCAATGGCAGCCAGACGATCACCGGCATCAACAACCTCACCTACAACGCCGGCAACTCCACCGTCACGGTCACCATCGGCTCGCAGACGGGTACGATCACAGGCGCCGCCACTCCCCTGAAAGCAGACGCCACGGCTCCGACAAGATGGTGGAACTACAGCGCAGCCCAGGACTATTTCTGGGCCTCCCGCCTGGGCTTCCACTCCAACGGCGTCGATGATGCCTACGGCGTAACCCAGCTCGTCGACACACGCGGCTCCTATTACTACTACGCCTACTGGGCCAACTATTTCACCGGCGCGGCAGACCTCTTCATCCCCATCGTCTTCAACGGCAACGGCCTTACCCTGAACTCCTACGGCTCCGAATCCGTACAGCCCATCTTCGTCACATCCGACGGACGCGGCGTCTTCACCAACGGAGGCAACGTAGGCATCGGCGGCGCCACCGTGCCCGCAGGCGGACCTGTCGACAAATCCAACAAGACCCTCTACAATACCGCCGGCTACTACTTCGTACAAACCGGCGAAAAATCCTACGACATGGTCCTGGCCACCGACGCACGCACCTGGATATCCTGGTTCTGGCCGCAATAATTACCACCACCACATCTCATTTAATAACACGGCCCCGCGACCAGCGGGGCCTTTCTCTTACCTCCAAAATTTACATATTACACAAACAGGCATCGATTGCCTGAATGATCACCACCCCCCAAAAAAAGACCGGCGGAGTAGAAACTCCACCGGGGATATCACATGAGAAAATCTACAAGGGAATAAAAAACAATCACACCAACTCCACCTCCTTCCGTGCTACATTCGAATAGCCGGTATTCGAAAGCACCTTCACCTTATCAAGCAGATCCTGCAGATAGGACTCGCCTATTGGCAGATAACGCTCCGATAAATAAACGGTATGATTGTCAAAAGACCTGATCTCACTAACAGCAACGACGAAAGACCGGTGTATCTGGCAAAAGCCCTCCGGCGGCAACGCCGCTACGAGATGCTTCAAAGCTACATGTACCAGATACATGTGATCTGCTGTATAGATCTTGCAGTAATTCCGACTGGCTTCAACGTACTGGATAGTCTGGATGTCTATCCTTTGAAACCGGTGGTCTGAGCGGATAAAAAAGGCATTCATACGGCTGACAAGCAATAATTTTTATCAAAATTTAGAATTATGGCGTAAAAAACCAAGAGAAACGAAAATATTAATAAAAATAACTAGTTTTGGTCAGCTATCCGACAGTTTTGACTATAAAGAGGGCCCGTCCCGGCCCGATTTAGCAAAAACAACTACCATGACCGACCAGCTGGACTCCATCGACCTCCGTATCCTTGACCTCCTGCAGCACGACGCCCGCGTCACCACCAAGGAGATCGGGGACAAACTTGGCCTGACCATCACTCCCATTTCCATCCGGATCCGCCGCCTGGAAGAGACCGGCTATATCCGCCGCTACGTCGCCATCCTGGACAAAGAAAAGATCGGCAAGAAACAGATCGCCTTTACCATGGTCCAGCTCCTCGAACACTCCCAGGCCGCACTCGCCGCATTCGAACAGGCCAGCGTCAGATTCAGAGAGGTGATGGAAAGCTACCGCCTCACCGGAAAATTTGATTTCATATTAAAGGTCGCCGTCCGCGACCTCCAGGAATACAACAACTTCCTCACCGACCGCATCGCCTCACAACCCAATATCGGCGCCGTCCAAACTTCCTTCGTCCTCTGGGAAGGCAAGGTCGATACCGCCTATCCATTGGATTTTCCCGCTCCTCCCTCAAAGTCGGCTAATTCCCGCCGTTCATCCTCCGCAGACACCCGTAAGCCCGCAAAAAAGAAACGCTGATACATCTTCTGCCGTATCTTCATCGCATGAATAGGACGATTGTTACATTTTTGTTTTTTCTCATATTTTCCTTTGCCAAAGCCCAATCCGGTAAAACCATCCCCGGCGCGACCATCAATATCTTAAATACCAACTACACCCTTGTCGCTGATGCCAACGGTCGATTCCAACTACCGGCAAACCTGGGCCCGGGCACCTACATCCTCGAGATCAGCGCCACCGGCTACGCCACAACGACCCGAACCATCCATACCGGCGAACACCTCGACATCCCTTTGACGGCATCTACCAAACAGCTCGACGAAGTCGTCGTCACTGCGGAGAAGAGACAACAGCTCCTGCAACAGGTACCCGCCTCCATCACCGCACTCTCGTCCCGCCAGATCAGCGACTACCGCCTCTGGAACAGCCATGACATCACCGCCATCGTTCCCGACCTTTACTCCGCCGACCCGGGTGACGGCCGCAACGCCACCGGCATCCGCGGCATAGCCACGACCTCCTATACTCCCGCCGTAGCGACATATATAGATGGCGTCAACCAGTTCAGCCTCGACAGCTATATCTTCCAGCTTCTCGACATCGACCGCATCGAGGTCCTCCGCGGCCCGCAGGGCACCCTCTATGGTCGCAACGCCATGGGCGGCGTCATCAACATCATTACCAGGCAGCCTTCTAACCAGCTCAGCACCTTCGCCGAGGTAAGCGTAGGCAACTACGGCCGCCAGCGCTACTCGCTCGGCTTCCGCGCCCCCCTCATTCCAAACAAACTCTTTATCGGCGCAGCCGGCCTCTACGACAGCCGCAACGGATACTACCACAACGACTTTAACAACCACTCCTACGAAGACCAGCACAGCTTCACTGGCAACTATTACCTGCGCTGGCTCCCCGCCGCCAATTGGGACGTCACGCTCAACGTCAAGCATGTCGATAACCGCAATCATGGTCCCTTCCCGCTGGTAGCCAGCGATCCTTTCGAAAACCCATTCCACCTCAACCAGAACGCGGTCACAAAAATGATCGACAACACCATCAACTCCAGCCTCTCCGTCAGCTACAAAGGCCGCGGCTTCATCTTTACCTCGCAGACGGCCTGGCAGCAGAACTACCGCTACTATACCCAGCCCATCGACGGAGACTTCTCTCCCCTCGACGCCATCACGATCATCAACAACTATGGCGGCGACTGGAATAAAACAAAGACCTGGACCCAGGAATTTAAGTTTGCCTCCCCCGCAGGCCGCAACTCTCCCTGGAGCTGGACCGCTGGCGCATACCTCTTCCACAACGACGCCCCCGTTAAACAAGCCACCCACTACGGCAAGGACGCCGCCATGCTCGGCGCTCCCGACAGCAACTTCGCGACGATCAATACGACCAAAAGCACCAACAAAGGCATCGCCTTCTATGGCCAGGCCTCATATCAGCTGACACAACAGCTCGAGCTCACCGCCGGTCTCCGCTATGACTACGAACACCAGTCGGAGAACGTCCTCGGGCAGTACCAGCCCGACGGCGCACCCGTCTTCACAACGACACCCGACACCAGCGGAAAGACCAGTTTCCACGCCTGGTCGCCAAAGGCTACGCTCAGCTATTTCCTCTCGAAGAGCCATACCCTCTACGGCACGTACAGCCGCGGCTTCCGCACCGGCGGCCTGACCCAGCTGTCGTCAGACCCCTCACAGCCACCCTTATACGCATATCAGCCCGAATACAGCAACAACTTCGAAGCGGGCTGGAAAGCCAGCATCATCCGGGGCATGCTCCAAGCCAACTTCGCTGTGTTCTACTCGACCATCCGCAACGCACAGGTGCCCACGCTGGTTCTCCCCGACGCCATCACCGTCACGAGGAACGCCGGCCGCCTCAACAGCAAAGGCTTCGAAGCCGAGCTCGCCGCCACACCCGTAAAAGGACTCGAGCTGAACTATAGCTTTGGCTACACCCACGCCCTCTACGACCAGCTCAAACTTTCTTCGAACGGTTCCGTCGTCGACCTCAAAGGCAAACACCAGGTCTTTACACCCGAATACACGTCCATGCTCGCCGCCCAATACAGCTATACGCTGTCTCACCGCGGCCAACAACCCCGCGACCGCCGCAGCGGTGTCAACTTCCGCGATCAGAGTCCCTCCCTCGTCCTCCGCGGCGAATGGCGCTACCTCGGCGACACCTGGTTCGACCTCGCCAACACCATCAGACAACCCGCCTACAGCCTTTTCAACCTCAGCGCAGGCGTAAAAACCAAAAACTTCAGCCTTATCTTCTGGGAAAGGAACCTCACGAACAAAAAATATATTGCCTATGCCTACGACTTCGGCGCCGCCCACCTCGGCGACCCTCAGACCTATGGCGTAACCCTGGGCTTTAAACTCTAAAAACAAGCACCTCCATATGAATAGACTTTTCTCACTTGTCCTCGTAACGATCCTTGTCGCGACCTCCAGCTACATCACCCTCCGCCAGGTCACCGCACAAGACCCGGCCGGCCCGGGCACCCATCCCGGTGGACCCGGCGCCCCTACCCACGGCACCCAGGCCACCCCCGAAGAGGACCGCTTCACCAAGACACCCCTGGCCATGGGCGAGTTCTTCGAGCCCACCGAAATGACCATCCTCCCCAACCTGGACATACTCGTTGCCCAGCGCCGCGGAGAGATCCTTCGGTACAACCACCTCACAAAAAAAGTGACGCAGGCCGGCTTTCTCAACGTCTACTTCAAGACGCAGCACACCCCCAACGTCAATGCCGAAGAAGGCGTGCTGGGCATCCAGGCCGACCCTAAATTCGCAACCAACCACTACGTCTATATCTACTATAGTCCCGCAGACACTTCCGTCAACCGGCTCTCCCGATTCACCTACGTCAACAACCGCATCGACCCCAAATCGGAAAAGGTCATCCTGCAGCTGTATTCCCAGCGCGAGATATGCTGCCACACCGGCGGCTCCATCGCCTTCGACAACAAGGGCCTGCTCTACGTCTCTACCGGCGACAACTCCACGCCCTTCGACGAGCCCCATACAGCCTACCCCAGCCACGGCTTCGCCCCGCTCGACGACCGCCCCGGCCACCTGCAATACGACTCGCGCCGCGGCGCCGGAAATACCAACGACCTGCGCGGCAAGATCCTCCGTATAGTAGTAAAGGCAGACGGCTCCTACGATATCCCCGAAGGCAACCTCTTCCCTGTCGGCGAAGAAAAGACCCGCCCCGAGATATACGTCATGGGCGACCGCAATCCCTACCGGATATCTGTAGACAAAAAGAACGGCTACCTGTACTGGGGTGAGGTCGGCCCCGACGCCAACAACGACAGCCTCTCCACACGCGGTCCCCGCGGATACGACGAGATCAACCAGGCAAGAAAAGCCGGCTTCTACGGCTGGCCCTATTTTGTCGGCAATAACTATCCTTATCATATTCACGACTATGCAACCGATTCCAACGGACCCGCCTTCGACCCGGAGCACCCCGTCAACGAATCCCGCAACAATACGGGCCTCCGCGACCTCCCGCCGGCACAGCCCGCCTTCATCTGGTATCCCTATGCCGGATCGCCCGACTTCCCCGAGGTAGGCAGCGGCGGCCGATGCGCCATGGCAGGCCCCGTCTTCTATTCGGATATGTACCCGAAGACAACACGCCTCCCCGACTACTACGACGGCAGGGTCTTCATCTATGACTTCACCCGCTGTTGGTTCAAGGTCGTCACGCTGAAAGACAATGGCGACTACGACCACATGGAGCCCTTCATGGAACATACCAAATGGAACTCCCCCATCGACGCGGAAATGGGCCCCGACGGCCGGCTCTACGTCCTCGAGTACGGCAGCGGCTGGTTCAGCAAGAACCCCGACGCCGGCATCTCCCGCATCGACTTTAACGCCGGCAACCGTAGTCCGAGGATCACCGATATCCAGATCAACAAGACCTCCGGCGGACTTCCCCTCCATCTCAACGCCAGCATCGAAGCAAGGGATCCGGAGAACGATACGCTGACCTACGTCTGGCACATCGGCAAGACCCTCCGGAAGACGACAACCACACCCAGCCTCAGCTATACGATCACAAAACCCGGCGACTACCCCATATCGGTAGAGGTCAGGGACGGCAAGAGCAAGACAGCCGTCAGCAACACGGTCGGCGTCTACGCCGGCAACGAAGCCCCCACCGTCAACATCGCCCTTGACGGAAACAGAACATTCTACTTCCCCGGGACACCCGTCGCCTACAGCGTCACAGCGAAAGACAAGGAAGACAGGACCATCGTCAGGAACAACCTCATCGTAACCGCCGACTACCTCGAAGGCACCGACAAGGCAGCCGCCCCGCAGGGGCACCAGGTCCTCAGCTCCGCCGCCACCGGCAGGAATATCATGATGTCCCTCGACTGCAAGACCTGTCACAAACCCGCCGAGAAATCCATCGGACCGGCATTCAGGGACGTCGCCATCCGCTATCAGAAAGACCCCAATATGGTCCCCAACCTCGTACAGAAGATCAAAAAAGGAGGCAGCGGCAAATGGGGCGAGGTCGTCATGCCCGCCCACCCAGACCTGAAAGAAGAAGACATCCGTCTGATCATCGGCTATATACAATCCCTCGCCGCGCCAAAGATCAAGTCCCTGCCCGCCGCAGGCACGCTCAAGCCCACGCTTGACAAGCCCCAAAATGAAAAAGGCGTGCTGACGATCACCGCCACCTATACGGACAAAGGCGGTCCCGGCATCAAGCCCCTGACCGCAACCGAAGCCCTGTCCCTCCATAATCCGAAGATCAGCTTTGGCCGCCGTGGCGGCGAGCGTATGATTACCACCGATAGTATCGACCTCAAGGGCGTCAGGTCCTTTGGCCTCAGTTTCACGCCCGGAAAAGACACCATCGGCAACCGGCGCCTCGAGATTCACCTCGACACCGAATCGGGCCCGGCCATCGGCCACATCGACCTCGGCGAGAGCTACAAATCTTCCGCAAGCCTGGACGCTGCGCTCGACCCCGTCACCGACGGCCGTCTTCACCGTCTGGTCATCACCCGCTCACCCGACGCCGCCAACATCCGGATCCACTGGCTCCTTCTAAAAGACAAATAAACATCGAAGCCGGGCTCCGCGCCCGGCTTCTTCCTTTTGGTGGCATACTTTTTTCGTCGATGCCACACACATTACATTCGGCGTCGCCACCGCCCTCTGGGGACAAAACAAGATCGCCGGCCAGGCAAATGCGCTGACAGACCATCAATCGTCTGCCGGCTTTGGAGACAGCTCCCCGCCGTTGTCATACCGGTCGTGACCGGCTAATTTCACGAGCTTATTATAAATGCCGAGGAGAAGAAAAGGGGCAGCCCACTGTCCAACAAACAAGGCATCGTGCTTTCTGCCGCACATTTTTAACGTCGCCGACGCCGCCATTGAACCAACAGCTGCCCAAAGGAATGTATCGGAGGGTATTTTAGACGTATGTCTTTCGATCTTCTTTGCAACAGGACCTTCTGCATTTTCCATTTCCATAAAAAAAATTTAAAGAAAAGGCCGCAATTCTCAGGCCTCCCAACTCCCCAAACCCCCAAAATTAAGAGCATCTACTTACCATTGCCCTCTCCATTGCCTCAAACCACTACAAACCCCTTCCAAATACTACCACAGCGATCCAAAACACCCTACTTTTACATCAGGATAAGGTTAAATGGTTAATGGTATTTGATTGAGTGCAACCCCCGGCTGACACCGGGGGTTTTTATTTCAAAGCCGCCGCCACGCGCCCCAATCCTTCCCCAACCCTGCAATCATCGCCAACCCGAGCTCCCCATCCGGGCGTCCCCACCCTGGGCCCCTCACCTCTGCCTCCCCACCAATCCGGGACTACCCAACCAGGCTCACCTCTTGCCTCTCCCAACCCGAGCTTCCCAACCGGACCCCACCTCTTGCCTCTCCCAACCCGAGCTTCCCAACCGGACCCCACCTCTTGCCTCCCCCAACCCGAGCTTCTCATCCCGGCCCACCCAACCAAGCCCCACCCGGCCTCCCCACCAATCCGGCCCAATTTTGGCATACCCCATTTTATGCCTTCTTCCGTTGTGAGAGCCATAAAATACGATGAGCCATCGCACACCCTGCAGGTCGTCTACGTCTCGGGCAATATCTACGAGTACAAAGAAGTGCCCCCGGCCGTCTACGAAAAAATGCGATCGGCCACCTCAAAAGGCACCTTCCTCAACACGAAGATCAAAGGCCACTATGATTACCAAAAAATCAAATGATTATGCCAACGCCAACCGCACACTTCCAGCCTGATGACCGCAATATCGTCATCGTCGAAGACTGCCCCGATATCCACGACGCCGAAAAAGCCGCGGACCAGTTCCTCGATACCATCACCTCCTGCGACGAAGCCGGCTCCCACTACCAACGCATCCAGGTGAGCGGCATCCAGCGCGAAGGAAAATACTTCTTCGATGTAGTGGTCGTTCACTAGGGGCCCTCGTCGTCCACCAGGCCGTCAACTACCGCACCTTATACCTCAACCACAAAACATCATTCTCCAGCTTCCTCACCTTCAGCAATTCTAATTTGCTGACCGGCAATTTATTTCCATCACTGTCCTCAAATATCGAAGGCGCCCCCATATTACAATCCGCAACCGGCACATGCAGCACGCTCAGCTCATCGATCAGCCCGGCCTTCAGGAATGAGCCGTTCAGATGTCCTCCGCCCTCCAGCAGCAGCTTCCTGATAAAAAACCCCTCCCACAATTTCTCCAATACCAGCTTCAGATCAAGCTCCCGTTTCCCTCCAAAAATATAGCTGATCTTCTTATCCCTCAGGTGCGCAAGGTAGGCGCTGCTCACCCCTTCGTTAAGCACAACCACCAGATGATCCCCACCGATCGAAGATCGCTCCCAATTCAGCTTCCCGTCCTTGTCCACCGCAATGGCGAATGATCGGGCATCAAGAGATGCCAGATGATCAGTCTTCGGAATTACTTTCCCGTTTGGCTTCAGCTTCAGCGGCTTGCTGCCCGCAAAATCCCGCTCCATCGTCGTCCGGCCGCATATCCAGGCGTTCGCTTTATAACTATTCCCCGTCTCCTCATACGTCCCCATCCCCTTTACCCTGCCCCAGTTGCCCGTCAGCGTGCGGCCATCGACCGAGCTCATCATATGACAAATTACATACGGTTTCATAGCATTCTCATTTACAGGTAAGTTACCATTAATCTCCGTAAACTCCGCCCAGAGCCAGCCATAAACCCCGTCGCAAACCGGTACACAAGCCAACCACATTCCGGCTGTAGTCCACCAACCACACACCAGGCCGCAGTCCGGCCAAACACCAGGCGCCAGGCTACCCAACAAAAAAAGCTGTACTCCTTTCGGAACACAGCTTTTGCGGATGCTTATCCCATTTACTTTTTATAATTGCGCTTTTAGCGCCCTTATAATTGTTCTGCTGGAAATCACCATCCTTGTTACTTCATTCAATTCTAAAATCGTGCCACGCCATCCTCCGCAGTGACCGCCGCCCATCGACCAATCCAATCCACAATCCAACAACCAGATTGTGGAATCCCGAGGACACAACGGCGACCCACCACGTCAGGCACGCGACCCCACCACGGCAGGCGCGCGGCGCCACATCTACAGCTTGTCGATCCAGTCCTTGATCTCCTCCTTCGTACGCCCCGTCCTCTTCTGCAGACGGCCATACAATTCATCTTCTTTCCCTTCTTCATACTTCAGGTCATCGTCGGTCAGATTAGCATATTGCTGCTTCATCTTGCCCTTCAGCTCATTCCAGTTGCCCTTGATCTTAAGGCTGGTGCTGGATTTATTAGGTCTGTTTTCCATAATTGTAATTTTTAAGGTGAATAATTCATTTTCTCCACTTGCCTCAAAACCTTTGCCACGCCCGCAATCAACTATACCCCCATAATTTATCGATAGCCCCTTGTGGAATTGCTTACTCGCTGGTACAATTTACCTTATCTGAGCCTTATCCCCTGCGCCATCATCAGATGATGACGCAGCTTCGACAGATACTTCCCGGCATACGCTCTCGCCACCGGGTCCTTCCCCGTTGTGGCCTCCTGCTGGAATAGCTGTACCGCTACCTGGTGATCCAGCAGCTGCATATGCAGATAGGTCCCATCGAAATCCCGGCCGGAAAGCCGCGAAAGATGCTCGATCATCTTCCCGTGCTCGGTGTCCGGCGACCGCGACAGCGATACCCCCTCCTTCTTCGCGATCTGGAGCAGCTCTTTCTGCGCAACACCGTGACCTATTACCATGCTGTCTGCAAACGCTTTCAGCTCGGCGCTCGCTCCCTTCTCCGTTGCCAGCTGACTCGCCTCGATCTCCGCCATATTCGCCTCGCTGGCCCTCTTTATAAAATCTTCGTCACCCGCACGCATCAGGTTCCCGTCGGCGCCGCGCATCACACCCCCGTCACTCCCGCGTATCAAGCCCCCCTCACCACGCATCAGGCCCCCATCCACCCTACGCATCAGCAACACCACCAGGATCAACAGGATAAACTTTATGCCCATAACAATGTTTTCCCGTACCGCCGCAACACATATGCCATATGCTCCTATACGGTCTTGATCCCTTTCTCTTTGAACTTCTGATAGAGCAGACTGAGCACCTCACTCTTGATCGTCTGTATCTGCGCGATATTCGATACCCACACCAGCACCGTAAAGCTCGTCTGCTTCTCGGTAACGGTATTTAGCAGCACGCTCGGCTTCTGCTCACCCGAAAGATCGGAATGACCCGTCAGCGCCTCCTGCACAACGGATACCAGCGTCCCGAAAGAGGGACCGGCCTCCACCGTGATCGGCACCTCGATACGGACGTCCCTGTTGCGAAGCGTCCAGTTGATGACCTCACCCGCCAGCAAGTCCCCATTCGGCATGATGATCTCCGTACCCGTCTCCGTCACCAGCCGCGACGAACGGATCCCCATATCCCTGACTATCCCCTTCTTTCCGTTCAATTCGATATAGTCGCCTATCTGCCACGGTCGCTCAAAGATGAGGATGATACCCGACATCAGGTTGTTCACGATGTTCTGAAGCCCCAGCCCAATGCCCACACCAAGCGCTCCAAGGACTATGGTGATCCGGTCTACCGGCAGGCCGGACCCCGCTATCGCCAGCAGAAAACCCGCGATAATGACCACCAGCCTCACCATGACCAGCCTCGATCCCCTCTGGCCTGCCTGCGGAGCCGACTGCCCCTCCGGAGGGCTATAAAGGAAACCGATATACTTCTGCAACAGATTCGCGGAGTAGACGATAATTAAGAACAACAAGACATTGCCCACCCGGAAACTGACAGAGCCGATCTTCACCACATACCCCAGTCCCCTTCCGACCAGGCCGGACAACGCGTCATAGACATTGAGATTGATGCTGAACGCCACCAGCCAGGTCAGGATGACAAACAACAGCAACCCCCGCTCAACTCCCTTCTGCATCCTGTCGAACAACGCCGCCCAGTTCTTCGTCGCTTCATTCAGACGGCTCGCCGCCGCCTGCAGCCGCAGCGCCTCCAGCACGCAGTTGACAAATACCGAGAGCACCACTATCTGCACCAGCCCGAAGATCGCGCTGCTGCTGGCGATCCTGGCCAGTGTTACCCGGCCCGTGACATTGAAAAAGATCGCCCCCCAGTTCAGCCCAAGATAGATCCACCAGACAATGCCAATTATCCGCTGATAAACAAAAAATGCCATGATCCCCTTTACAGACCTCCACGCCAGCACGATGCTCCCCGCATTCAGCAACAGCAGCCACAGCCTTCCCGCCCTGTCCGGCATGATCAGCGCACCCGCCGCCAGGAACAGGACATACAGAATGATCAGAATCGCCCAGGAAAGAAAAGTCGCCCTCGGCAGACGGTACCAGAACATAATGCTCACCACCAGCAACAACGCCAGCTGGCCCAGTTGCGTGAACAGCGTCGGCGTATTGATATTGAAAAAAGGCAGGATATTCAGTACGACAACCAGCACGGGTAACACCGGCGGGGTCCGTACATACTCGAGCTTCAGGTCCTTCAGCTGTCCCTCGCCACCCCTGGCTGTCTTTATCCGGCGGAAATTCATGACCACCCATATAAAAAAAACTGCGCCAATGACGAGCGCATATAAATAATACCCCCAGTACCTGTCCAGGAAATAGCCCATCAGCTCCCGCTGGGCCCTGAACGAACGACCCGTAAATTCCCCAGACCCGGCGCCACGCACATACCCCGTGTCCCTGACCCATAAATATCCATACTCCCTCTTGAACAGACGGCCGGCGATCTCTTCCTTTATTCGCCCTATCCTGCCCAGCAGATCGATAGTGAGAAAATAGGGGGCCGATATAGCACCCTGAAGGCTATTCACCTGTTTAAGGCTTTCAGCCGTCGCCTTCCGGGCCGAATCCCATTTATCCCTCAGCGACAGCAGCTCGTCCTGGTACATCTGGCGGTAGAGGCTGTCCGCCACGGTAGACTTCAGCACTGAATCATGCGTGAACGCCTGTATCTCGCTATTCATACGGACCAGGTCGTTGTTATACCGGAACAGCTGCGCCCTGCTCTCCTCCAGCCTTAGCTTTATGCGCTGCACCATGTTTTGATAGAGCAGCACCTTCTTATACTCAGGAACCGGCTCCGATTCCAGGTCCTCCCTGATCAGCCGCAGACTCCCCGTCATCTGCCTCAGCTCCTTCCTCCCCTTGGCGGTATCCAGCCCCTTGCTCTGAAAATCGTTGATGCTGCTCAGTGTCACATATAGATTGTCCAGCCGCTCCACGACTGTATCCAGCGAATATTCGATCGGCGTCTTCTTCGGCTTCTTCGACCGCTGAGCGTCGCAAACAGCGATCACCGACACCTGCAGCAGCAGGGCCAACAGTAAATACAAAACCTTTTTATACACAAGTTTTGGAACACGCAACGCAAGCTCAATGCCACAGGGGTGGCGCCAACCCTAAATAAAACCTTTGATTTTAAAAAAAATCTTCCCCTCTGTTCATATATGAGCAGTATTCACGAACTTCGTATAGCGACAGCTGACCGTTGCTAGATTCAATTATCCGATCACTCCAAATTCCGCTGTCTCGCCGCCTCTGAAACCTAAACCCCTGCCCAATAACCGTTAATTTTTCCCCGCCTCACATCCACTCTCCTATCATGCGGCAATCTGCCAGGAGATCGCGTTGAAAGTCCTGCACATCCCATCACTTACCCTTCCCCCCGGCGCCCATCAGCGACCGAAGACTAATCCTCTCCAGATCCTTGTCCGCGGGCCCCGTCAACACCGTCCCATCGATCCCATACCGCGCTCCATGACAGGGACAATCCCATGACCGCTCCATCTCATTCCACGTCACATGGCAACCCATATGTGTACACGTAGGAGACAGCGCCCTCAGCTCATCCTCCTCATTCCTGTACAGCGCGATCGTCTCCCCTTCGAACCGGACCACCCTCCCTTCGCCAGGCGCCAGCCCAGCCAGCTCCTCCAACCGGTCCGCCGGCAACAGCTTGCCCGCCCACCGCTTCGCCACATCCACATTCTCCCGTACAAAATTCGAAAAACCCGCAACCGGCTTCACCCGATTGGGGTCAAACAGCTTCACATATCTGTCCGAAGAGTTCAGCAACAGGTCCCTGAACAACAAAGCCGCCACACCGCTGTATACCATGCCATTCCCTCCAAATCCCGTCGCCACCAGGATATTCCCCGGCTCACCCGGCTTATGACCGATATACGGCAAACCATCCACCGGCTCATAATACTGCGATGACCACCGATAGCCGACGGCCTTTACCCGATAATGTTCCCGGATATAGGCCTCCAGCTTTAAAAAACAGGCCTGCGTATTCTCCACATGGCCGGTCTTGTGATCCTCACCCCCTACTATCAGATAGGGCACGTCGTCTATCACCTGTGTCCGACAATAATGGAACGGCTCCTGCATATCATATAGCAGCCCGTCCGGATATTCCCCCTCCAGCGTCACCGCCATCGCATAGCTCCGGTAGGGGGCGCAGCGCGTATCCAGGATATTAATCCCCGGCGGGATATGCGTCGCATAAATAAGATAGCGGCACCAAATATCCCCGGACTCCGTGCGGACCACGACCCCATCCCCTTCCTCCGCTTCTCTCACCCGGCACTGCTCGATGATCCTGCCCCCCATATCCTGGAAAGCTCTCGCCATGCCCAGCACATACCGGGTGGGGTGAAACTTTGCCTGTCCGGGGAAAGCCAGGACCTTCTTCATCCCCATCAGCGCCCCTCCCATCCCCGTCAGCGCCTCTCCCATCCCCGTCAGCGCCGGCAAAACATCCGTATACCCCACGGCTATACCTGCGTCGATACTTGCTTTTCTTATTTTCTCCAGTTCTGCCGACTGCTCTTCCGTTTGGGAAAAAAGATATCCCGTCTGCTCCTCAAACCCGGCATCAATGGAATATTTTTCACAGTTCCCCCGCACCAGCCCAATGGCCTTCCCAACCGCCTCCGCCACCAGCGCGGCATTGTCCTTTCCAAAATTATTTTCGATGGTCGTATAGGGCACGTCCAGCATCGTATTCAGGTGCGCTGTGGTACCGCCAGTAGTCCCAAAACAAAGCGAATTGGCCTCGATCAGCATACACCGGAAACCCGCTTGCTGCAACATCAGCCCCGTGCTCACACCCGTAATGCCTCCTCCGACGATCACCACGTCAAAAGGCTCGTCGTTCGCCAAAATGCGATTCGGCATATAGCTCTCCTTCGTCGTCGTCGCCTGCCAAAGACTGGTCAATGCTCCGTCACGCTGTATCATAAGAGATGTTTTTATTACGGCTTGCAAAAATTAGTCCGTCCGCCCCTGGCATGAAATTCACTATGACTACTACAAAAACTAGTATATGCCTCGAACTTCCAATTCACCCAATCGTCAATCCTCCCCCAGCTCGCGCACCGCCAAACCTTCCACCAGCTCGCGCACCGGCAAACCCTCCACCAATTCACGCACCCCTCAGCCCTCCCCCAACTCAAAACTGGAGGAGTTCTTCATCGACGAGCTCAAAGACATCTACTGGGCAGAAAAACAGTTGGTCAGGACGCTCCCAAAACTAAAAAAAGCCGCCACCTCCGACGAGCTCAAACAGGCCTTCAACAACCACACCGCTGAAACAGAAGGACACGTCCAAAGGATAGAACAAGCCTTCGAAATGCTCGGCAAAAAAGCCCAGGCAAAAAAATGCGACGCTATGCAAGGCATCACGGAAGAAGGCAGCTCCGTCATCAAGGCCACCGACACCGGCACTGCTACCCGCGACGTCGGCCTCATCATGGCAGGCCAGAAAGCAGAACACTATGAGATAGCAACCTACGGCGGCCTCATCCAGATCGCTAAAACCCTCGGCCACAACGGCATCGCCCGCCTGCTGCAGCAAACCCTGGAAGAAGAGAAAAAGACCGACCAGCTCCTGACGAAAATAGCCGAGAACACCAGCAACCAGGAGGCAGCTGGCGAAGAAGAAGAATAAAATGCCAACCAGCCATCTGTACATTGGAACCTCCGGCTGGAGCTATAAACACTGGCGGGGTAGTTTCTATCCCGCCACTCTTCCCGTATCCGGACAGCTGAAGTTCTATAGCCAGCACTTCAACGCAACCGAGATCAACAGCAGCTTCTACAAGCTGCCCCTCCCAACCACGGTCCATCACTGGCAGGAGACCGTGCCAAAAACCTTCCGCTTCTGCCCCAAGATCAGCCGCTTCATCACCCACGCCAAAAAGTTGAACGATCCCGAACAGGCCTGCCCCCGCTTCTTCGACGTCTTCGACCCCTACCGCAAAAGCTGCGGCCCCGTCCTGGTCCAACTACCGGCCATGCTCACCTTCAACGCCCAAAAGACCAACACCTTTTTTTCATATCTCAACGCTAACTATAAAGGCTGGTCCTTCTCCCTCGAAGCCAGACACGCATCCTGGACTTCCGCCGAAGCCCTGGACCTCCTGAAAAAGCTACACGTCGGCTGGGTCATCGCAGAATCCGGCGACCGCTGGGCTTCCTCGGAGATCGTCACCGCCCGCCACATCTACCTCCGCTTCCACGGCCCCGACGGCAGCTATGCCACCTCCTATACAACCCCAACGCTAAAAACCTGGGCCCGAAAATGCCGCAGCTGGCTGGACGCAGGTCACGACCTCTGGATATTCTTCAACAACGATGTCCACGGCTATGCCACCGACAACGCCGCAACGCTCGCGAAATTTTTACAAACCGCTATTCAACGCTAATAAGGTCGCAGGCCTCCTTCACATCCATTTGCTTTAAGGCTTTGAACTTCTTTCCTTGCAGCTTGTTGTAGTCGACAAAGAATTCCTCCAGCTGATCCATGATCTGTTTGGGCAGATCATCCATTGTTTTTATATTCTGAAAAATATTGGAGAATTTGGGGATCGCCAGAAAACGATCGTTCCTGATCAGCTTGTCGCTATTCTTCTTGGCAGACTGCTCGGCTTTGATCCCACCGATGATCCGGCACTTCATGATAACACCGGGGAAGGACATGAACTCCGAAATTACAATGACATCCAGCGGATCGCCATCCTCTCCTTTCGTATGCGGGATAAAACCAAAATCGTAGGGGAATACCATACCCGACGGTAATATTTTCCTAAGCCGGAAAAAATGGGTTTCGGGATCATAATTGTATTTCTGGACACTACCCTTCGGCGTCTCTATAACCACGTCAACATTCTCCATAATGAGGGATTTAGAAGGTGAACTAATTCAACCACACCCTTCAAAAAACTATGCCACCGCAGTCACCACCGGCATCCCCCCAAAAAAAACCCGCAAGTTCCGGGTTTCCCGTCCCCCCGCTTCTTCCCAATTTTACATCCTAAACAAAAAACAATGCACCAGATAAGTCATCCATCTATTCTCTACTTCGGTACACCCGTTGTCCTGGTCAGTACGGTCAACGCCAATGGCACACACAACCTGGCGCCCATCTCCTCCGCCTTCTGGCTGGGCTGGCGCTGCATGATCGGCGTCTCCGCCTTTTCCAAAACCACGGAGAACCTTCTCCGGGCTGGCGAATGCGTCCTCAATCTTCCCTCTGTTAACGAGGTAAGCGCTGTCAATCGCCTCGCGCTTACCACCGGGTCGAATCCCGTTCCCGCCGGCAAACGACAAAAAGGCTACCGCTTCGAACCCAACAAATTCGCCGCCGCAGGCCTCACCCCCCTCGCCTCCGACATCGTCCAGCCCGCACGGGCAAAAGAATGCCCCATCCACCTGGAGGCGCAGCTGGTATCAACCCACCCCCTCAGCGAAGAAGACCCGCAGCAACGCGGCAGGATCATAACGCTTGAACTAAAGATCGTCCGTGTACACCTCGACAAGCAGATCCTGATGGACGGAAAACCCAACCACATCGATCCCGATAAATGGCGTCCCCTGATCATGAGCTTCCAGCAGTTCTATGGCCTCGGCGGACAGGTACACGCCTCGACGCTGGCGCAGATCCCCGAAGAGCTCTACCAGACCCCCGACCGCGAACGCGCCACCCGTGCCTAAACCGCCGGGCGGTGTCCCCATCAGTGGACCCGGTCCCCGGTCCGTCCCACCGGCCACGCGGCCCCAAACCCTTCAATCCGGCGACGGGACCCCGGTCCCCCAACCTAGATCTCCTCCCCCCAGCACGTGATCACCAGCTCCCGGCGCCCCCCATGGTTCCGGTGCTCACACAGGTAGATCCCCTGCCAGATACCCAGGGCCAGCCTGCCATCGGCAACAGGTATCATCACGGAGGACCCGAGAATAGCCGCCTTCAGATGCGCAGGCATATCATCTGGCCCTTCATCATTATGTATATAGTCCGGATCATTCTCCGGCACCGCCTTGTTGAAGAAAGTCTCAAAATCCCGCCTCACCGTGGGATCGGCATTCTCATTGATGGTCAGCGAGGCAGACGTATGCCGGATAAAGACCTGGCACATCCCCCGCCTGAACCGCGCGATCCCGGGAGCCGCCCGCAACACCTCGGGCGTAATAAGATGAAATCCCCTGCGCTTCTCCGGAAGCGCCAGGCTATATTGAAGCATTTCCATAAACAAAAATATGCCAATCTCCACCCCGGCCACAACTTTGCATACTCAATCAAAAACAAATGAAGACCGCGACCTTTCTTCTCATCCAATCGTTTACCCTAACCCGCACCACCGCCCAAAACCCCAGTCCCCTCGGCATCTGCCTCGAAAACTATACCTACCCCTACCCCGTCCGGTACATCACCCTCCACCTTCAGAACGAGACCCTCAAGATGGCCTATATGGACGTCCGACCCGATCAACCCAACGGCCATACCATCCTCCTGCTGCACGGCAAGAATTTCTGCGGCTCCTACTGGGAGCACACCGCCCAGGCACTGGCATCAAAAGGCTATCGCGTGATCATCCCCGATCAGATCGGCTTCGGCAAATCGTCCAAGCCCGTCCACCTGCAGTATTCCTTCCAGCTGCTCGCACAGAACACAATGGCTGTACTCGACAGCGCCACGGCCGGTCAACTCCTTACCGCCCAATGGCGCGATTCCTCCACCACCGGACAATCCCCCTCCACACAAAAATTCATAGTAATAGGCCACTCCATGGGCGGCATGCTCGCCACCCGTTTCACGTTGATGTTCCCCCAAAAGGTCGAGAAACTCATACTCGAAGATCCCATCGGCCTCGAAGACTGGAAAATAAAGGTCCCCTACCAGGACGTCGACACCTGGTACCACAACGAGCTCGGACAGACCTATGCTTCGCTAAAGAAATACGAAACGGACAGCTACTTCCACCGCACATGGCGCTCCGACTACGACTCGACGCTCAATATTCCCGCCGGCTGGCTGCTCAGCCCCGAATACAGCCGTATCGCATGGAACAGCGCCCTCTGCTATGACATGATCTTTACCCAGCCCGTCGTCTACGAGTTCGGACAGATCAGGGTTCCAACCCTCCTGCTCATCGGCCAGCTCGACCGGACAGCGCTCGGAAAGAACCTGGTCCCCGACAGCATCCGCGCAACCCTGGGCAACTATCCCGCCCTCGGCCATCAGACACAGCAAAAGATCCCCGACTGCCGGCTGATCATCCTCCCAGGCATTGGACACGTCCCGCACATGGAAGACTTCGAAAAATTCATAAGACCCGTGCTGGAATTCGTGCAGCACTAGCCTAAGGCACCTTCCTCCATTTGGAATTGTTCAACGTGCCCACCCGACCCTCGCAGGGATCATCTATCAACAAAAAGCCAAGCAGATCACTGTCCACTCCGATCTTATAACTGCCCTTCATATCCGGACAGGCATACTGCCCCTCATAGTCGCTCAATGAAAGCGTGTCCCCGGATACCTTAAAGACCGACCGGACCACCACCGATCCGTCGCCGGCTGTTACAAAAGAAGTGTCCGTCCCGATGTGAATGGTTAGACTGTCGTGCAATTGGTCGACAAACATCCTCCAGCTGGTATTCTTCAGGGACTGGGCCTGTGAGCCCATACATATTCCTGTTAGGAAAAGGCCTAAATAAACGATCAATTTCATACTGGTGTTTTACCAGTAATTTACTCTTTTTTTAAAGACTGCAAAGGGTAATTCGTGCTGATATGGTACTTATCTTCCAGCTGCCACAGCTTTGCCCCGCCCTTGATCCCATCCTGGTTCGAAAATCGGATCATATTCTCCTCCAGCGGGATTGTCAGCTTCTGCGCTTCACCGCCGCCGATATACAGTCGGTCATAGTTGAAGACCACTTTTAATATCTCCAGCACCTTCGCTACCCGCCTGTTCCACTTATCCTTCCCCACTGCCTTCTGAGCCCTCTCCCCGATATAGGCGTCATAGTCCACGTCCTTTCGAACAGGATGATGCGCCAGCTCCATATGCGGCAACAGATAGCCGTCGATCAGGAAAGCCGTCCCAAAACCCGTCCCCAGCGTAACAGCGATCTCATAACCCTTGCCACTCACCACCCCCAGCCCTAGCTGATCGGCATCGTTGACGAGCCGAACGGGCCTGACCAGCGCATCACTGATCAGCTGCCCAAAAGGGGTATTCTTCCAGTAGGGATTGTCCAGGTTGGGGGCGGTATACACGACCCCGTTCCTGACATAACCCGGAAATCCAACCGATACCCGGTCATATTCAGGAAGGCCCTTCACCAGCTCGGATATCGTAGCGAGAACTTGCTCCGGCCGCGCAAGCCGGGGCGTATCCACCCGCCTGTACTCCGTCTGCATAACCCCCTGTTCGTCGAGGATCGTACACTTGATATGCGAACCGCCGACATCGATAGTTAGAATATTGCCCATGCCGGAAATTACAACAAAAACCCAAGCCATCCTCCCAAACACCGCCAATCGAACTGCCGCGTAGAAATATCCGTCCCCCGTATCCCCCGCTCCTGGAAAAAATGCTCCACAACCATCTGTAAGTGTGGAAGCTAAACCACACTTCCCTGCCGGTGAACCCCAAACTCGGTAGGTCCCTTCCTTCACTTTCCCATCGCCGAACCCCGTCCCCGCCGCTTGTGAACCACAATTTCCTTTGTACCTGAGCCACAATCCCCTTCATCACCCTCTCAAACTCCAGTTGGCCCCAAAATTGTTCATCCTGAACAAAAACTGTGTATGAAGAAAATCCTGATAGTTGCCCTATCCCCGGCATCTATCACACCCTAACCCCCCGGTTTCAGACGAGCTAACCAATTCCCTCCGCTAACGAATTGCCTATGGAATAATCATTATTTAATAATTGCTTACTTACAGTAAGCACACTGTTCAAAACAAATGGCAGTACATAACACAATACAGGGCGTCAGCACAAGAGACAAGATCATCAGGCTCGGCAGAGACTTTATCCAGAACATGGGCTATCATTCCTTTAGATATCAGTTGATTGCGAAGGAGCTCAACATCAAGAACGCCGCCGTCCACCACTATTTCCCCGCGAAAGAAGACCTGGGAGTGGCCGTCATAGAAAAAGACCGGTCAGACTTCCTCGACCTCATTGAGGCAGGCAAAGAGCAGTCCCCCAGGGAAAAGACCGAGATCCTCCTCACCATGTACGCGAACTATTGCCTGTCCGGCAAAAACCTCTGCATCATCGGCGCCTGCACCTCCATCTATTCCGAACTTCCGCCAAAAATGGAAAAGGCCGCCAACGAATACATCGATACCATCGAAAGCTGGCTGTCCGACGTCCTCCGCGGCGGCCGGGAGACAGGAGAATTCCGATTTGAAACATCACCTGAGAACATCGCCGCCCTCTGGATATCCACCCTTCCAGGCGCACTCCAGGTCGCACAGGCAAAAGGAGCCGGCTTCTTCCGGGGCATTCTCGAACAGCTTAGGCGAACACTGCGGTCCGTATAATGTAGCGGGTCTCCTCCACATTCGCGTTTCCCCCCGCGTCATCCGGCACTCTGTCTCACCCCAACTCCTCGACCACCCACCCCGTCTCACCCAAAATCCCCGTCTCACCCAAGGTTCCCGTCTCATCCAAACTCCATCTCACCCCAATCCCGCACTTCACCCAACCCCCCGTTACCCGGCGCCTCTCATCCCCATCCCACCCAACCTCCCTGCAGCTCGCGGCTATTTCGCGGTCCATTCCGCAATTCGGCGAAATATCGTCCTTCCATTCCCACATTCTCATCTGGGCACCAGCGACTTATGATCTGGCACAAAATTTATAGATATATCACGCACAAATTCAAAAACCAAAAACAATCACCACTATGTCAAAGAATGGTACTCACGCCGTAGTAGACAAGATCGCAGAACTCCAACAACGTGGATACTCCTCAGACTTCGTCGTAATGGACAACCAGCTGTTCTGTACACAACAGAAAATATTCCTGGGCAACGATGAATTTGACATCAACGAGGTCCATAGCTTCCCCCACACCAGCTCCCGCAGCGAGACCATTCTATTGGGCATCACATCCGAACAGCACGCGATCAAAGGCATCCTGCTGACTCAGCCGGCGCATCAAAGCTCGTCCGTCCCCAACGTTCTCTTTAAGAAAATGGGGAAATTTTGGCAGTAGGCCGGGTCGCAACACTCCCCTGCCACAGATTCACCAGCGTCACACCGCGGGCGGCCACCGCTAACTGAAATACAGTGCCGCCTCCGCCTTCCGGCGCTGCAGCAAACCATCGCTCAACACTAACTTCCCATCGACGTGTATCTTATCCCACATCTGAAAGGCATCACTGATCGAAGGATCCGCGGGATTGGCCTTTACCAGCCTCAGTAGCGTGCTGCCATGCAACGCCCCCGTGCCCGCATTATAGGCAAAGTCCACCAGCGCGTCGAATTGGTTTTGACTCAGCTCCGGGGGAACCATCGTATTGACCGCCGCGACGATGTCCTGCAGATCATTGCGCAGGTAGTTCTCGGCCTGCTGCTGCGTGATCGGGCCGTCTTTCATCGTCACATGCGCCCCGCCCGGATACCGGGTAGTGCCATATCCTATTGTCGGAACGCTCGCCTGGTCGAGATAGGGATGAAGTACACAGCCTTTCTGTGACTTGATAAGGTCGATACAATTATCGGAGGGAGCCATAAAGGTTGTGGTTTTTAAGTCCGGAATCTACGATTTACCGGACCACCGGAAGATACAACTTACCCAACTGCGGGAACATACCACTTACCGGGAAACCTCGTACTTTTACCCCATGCTGAAAAGCTCTTTCCTTATGTAGAAAGACTGCACGAAGCGGCTCTCCCACCCCACAGCGGCGTCTGCGCCTACATGATACCGGCTTCCAGCGCAAGAACTTCTGCGACCTTATTCTTACCACCCCGTGGAGTGAATGATCGCCGTCGCCTCTACCTCTATCATCACGTCATCCCGATAGAGCTTCGCAACCTGGACCAGCGTGCTGACAGGCGGAGCCTTCGTATTCACATACCGGTCCCTCACCGTCCGGAGGGCCCACCTTTTGCATCCCCGATCACATGCACACCCTGTCAGTATCTAACGACCTCACCCCCCTTCTCGACGACATCGGCAACCGACCCGTCGTCCTTCTGGGCGAAGCGTCCCACGGCACCCACGAATACTATACCTGGCGGACAGCCATCTCCAAACGGCTCATCCAGGAAAAAGGATTCCGCTTCATCGCCGTAGAAGGCGACTGGCCGGACTGCTACCTGCTCAATCGGTATGTAAAAGGATACAAGGACGCCGGCTCCGACGCCCGCTCGATCATGGAAAAATTTGACCGCTGGCCCACCTGGATGTGGGCCAACTGGGAAGTGCTGGCCCTCATCGAATGGCTGCGCGAACACAACAGCCACCTCGCGCCACAGCACAAAGTAGGATTCTACGGACTCGACGTCTACAGCCTCTGGGACTCCATGAAGGTCATGATCGACTACCTGGACAAAGAAGACCAGCAGGCCGCACAATGGGTAAGAAAGGCCATCACCTGCTTCGAACCCTACCGCGACAACGAACAGCTCTACGCCCGTCATTCCATCGCAAAAGGCTGCCAGGAAGAGGTCATACGTATGTTGAAAGAAATAAGAACAAGAGCCCAGTTCCTCGACGGCGACCGGGAAGCGGGATTCAACACCGAGCAGAACGCCCTGATAACCGTCAACGCGGAACGCTACTACCGCAGCATGATGGGCTTCGACAACGAAAGCTGGAACATCCGCGACCGGCACATGATGGAAACCTTCCAACGCCTCCTGACCTGGCACGGCGGGCAACCCGGCCAGGACCCATTACCTCACTCCGGCCAAAACCCGCCAAACCCCAACACCAATCACCCCCCAAAAGGAATAGTCTGGGAACACAACACCCACATCGGGGACGCCCGCGCCACTGATATGGCCGCAGCCGGAATGGTCAACATCGGCCAGCTCACCCGCGAACACTATGGCGCAGACAACGTCTACTCCGTCGGCTTCTCCAGCTACCGCGGGTCCGTGATCGCCGGCGAAGCATGGGGCGCCCCCATGGAAGAAATGGAAGTACCACCAGCAAGAGAAGAAAGCATCGAATACACCCTCCACCGCATCTCCGGCCGCGATCACTATGTTCTTTTCAACGAAAAAAAGACCGATATCTTCGACTCACGTATCCGCCACCGCGCCATCGGCGTCGTCTACCACCCCTCCTTTGAAAGAAAGAGTAACTACGTACCCTCCATCCTCTCCCTACGCTACGACGCCCTCATCTACCTCGACGAGACCCGGGCCCTCCATCCCCTACACCTGGAACCACATAACATAAAGACACCCGAGACCTACCCCTTCGGACTCTGAGACCCCACTCCCCGGGCGCCGCGCCCCGTCACCTCCACCACATCATATATCTTCTGCAGCTGCCACAAATGCCGCTTCGTATGATATACCTGGAAGCTGATCCACTCCAGCCGCGTCAGCAGCCCGACCATCGGCATCTCAAAATCCAGGCAGGTCTCGTTCATGTCAAGCGTCTCCACGGCCTCTCCAAACCGTCCCCAAACCCGCGCCAGCCGCTCCACGATCTCCTTTTTGTCATGATATCCCTCTGACGGCACAATAATATCCGGCGACTTCATCTTTATCGAAAAATCCAGGAACATCCGCAATACCGACAGCTTCTCATCCGGAGCCCTCAGCGTCGCCCCCGCCTTCCCAAAAACCACATCCGCCACACCCGCCGACATGATCAAATGCTCCCCTACCTGCCCCGCCGTCCAGCTGCCTTCGTAAGGCACTTCATTCAATTCTTCATCACTGAACCGATTGAATGCTTCCACGATCGCCGCCCCCGTCTTCCTCACCTCTTCCTTTAAATTTTCCATAGCTTAATTTTTTATAAAGATGAAAAATTCCCAGACAACCAACGGGGGGCACACCTGACAATCCGGAGGGGCAAACCCGCCACCCTCATCAAACCCTCGCTTAAGCCACCATCCCTCCCCGCGGGATCCGCCAATCCAGCTAATAGCTGATCGTCAACCCGGCCCCATACCCCATATCACTATCATAGTGCGTCGAGACCCCAAAATACTTCGTGATAATATACCTCGCTCCCACCATATACTCCTTATCCGTATTCACCATGAAGTTCAGCCGCAGTCTGCTCGTTACCGGTATATCCTCACGCCCCAGCTGCAACCGCACATACCCCTTCGAGTCGACCCGCCAGTCCGCCACCACCAGATAAGGCAGCAGATACTGCACCCCAAAACAGAACACGTTCCGGTGGTCCTTCGTATCAGTCTGCCCGAACAGGCTCTTCTCCCCCGCATCTGGGATACGACGATACCGGAAATCCCAACCTACATACGGCATCCAGTACTGCATCTTCCCAAGATAACGCCCGATATGGCTCTCGGTCTCATAGCCCTTCCGCTCATCGGTCCCGACCCTCCATTCCGCTTGAAAGCGATACCTCGTATTGGCCAGCATCACCTCCCCATCACTCCCATTGCTTTCCAGCCCAACTGTCCCTGCAGGCCTGATCTCGCGGTCGTCAGAGTATATCTTCCGAAGCGCACGTCGGGGGTCCGCAATCCCCGGTATCGGAGAGAACGCCGAGCCGCTGCTGTCGGTATAGTGAAAGATCCGCCCCATCCCGCTCATCATATGATAGAGGATATGGCAGTGAAAGAACCAGTCCCCGCTCTCCGTTGCCGCGAACTCCAGCGTATCGGTCTCCATCGGCATGAGGTCTACCACATTCTTCAGCGGCGCATAGTCCCCCTGTCCATTCAACAGCCGGAAAAAATGACCATGCAGGTGCATCGGATGCCGCATCATCGTCCAGTTGGTCAGGACAATCCTCACTTTCTCGCCGTGCCGGATCAACACCTTGTCCGTTTCTGAAACGGTCTTATTGTCTACCGTCCACACATACCGGTTCATGTTGCCTGTCAGCGTCCATCGAAAGGTCCGCACCGGCCCATCCGGCAACACCGTCTTCTGCGGCGCCCTCAGCATCCCATAGTTCAATGTCACCAGACTATCCGTCCTCTCCTGATACATCACCCCGTTCATATCCATAGTCTGGTTACTCATCGCCATCCCCATATCCTTCATATCCCCATTCCCCTTCATCATCTCATTCATCATCTTCATCCCCTCGAAATATTTCAGCGGCGGCATGCGCGCCAACCCTACCCTCTCCCCATCCCCAAGCCACACCGCGGTCCTGCCAGTCCTGTCCTCCGAGGTCGCCTGAAATTCATAGCTTTTTGAGTCCGGTAGCGTCACGACAACATCATAAGTCTCCGACACGCCGACGATCAGCCGGTCCACTTCCACCGGCTCCACATCCTGCCCGTCATTGGCCACCACCGTCATCTTCCCCCCGGCCCACCGAAGCCAGAAATAGGTGGACGAGCTCCCGTTGATAACGCGCAGCCGCACCCGCTGACTCGCACGATATCCAGGCACATTGTCGGCAGTCTTCCCATTGGCCAGCATCCGGTCATAGGCCACGTCACTGACGTCCATGGCCAGCATCCGTTTTCGTTCATTCGTCAGCTTCGTCCCAAAATGTCCTTCCTTAATAGCCGCCCAATAATCCTGCGCGCTCCCCTTCCGGATACCATACCAGTCCGTGGCGTAGTGCAGGCTCCGCTGCACCTCATAGGGCTTCTCGTTGGTCCAGTCGCTCAACAATACCGTGTGCTCCGCCGTGTCGCTCACCGCGGGCGCGGAACCCGCGGAACCCGCGTAACCCATGAAACCTTTTTTATGTATGATCAACGCCCCATACAACCCCACCTGCTCCTGCAGCATCGTATGCGAATGATACCAATACGTCCCGCTCTGCACAATTGGGAACCTCGCTACATACTCACCCATCGGCGGTATCGGCGGCGACGTCAGATAAGAAACGCCATCGTATTGATTGGGAACGATCAGTCCATGCCAGTGCACCGAGGTCTCCATCATCATCTCGTTGTGAATATGTATCTCGGCGGTATCCCCTTCAGTAAAATCCAGCTGCGGACCAGGCAGCGAGCCATTCACCGCAATAGCCGGGCGCCGCTTCCCCGTGTAGTTGACCGTAGTATCCGTAATGTATAGGTCATAAACCTTCACCCCCGGTCGCGCCGGCTCCCCACCCCGCGCCGCCCCCTGTGGCATACCGGGCCTCATATGATGCATCTGAGCATACCCATGCCCCGCCATGCCAGCCATCACAGCCAGCAGCGTCAACAAATAGTTCCGCATCATCTTAAGGTTTTAGTGTCGCCGTTACCTTCCCGCAGGTAAGCATGCTGCTGCCATAATAAGGATTCTTGATCGACGAATCGCTGCTCAGCCAG
>Ga0105239_10000239_pt1 | contig 81185 bp, 71 predicted proteins | sample KBSC44metaG_FD_92761 | JGI IMG/M metagenome (GOLD analysis project Ga0105239, IMG submission 92761) | Corn rhizosphere microbial communities from Kellogg Biological Station, Michigan, USA - KBS C4-4 metaG | ecosystem: Host-associated > Plants > Roots > Rhizosphere > Soil | place: Michigan, USA...
AATATATGTAGGTATTGACTACTTATGGCGGTAACATTGATGGATCAATTATCTAGGTCATCCATCAGACGTAATTAAGTGGAACTGAACCACCAAATCCTCAAAGAAGAAAAAAACGGGGTGGTAATAGTGAATGAATGAATGAATGAATCGGTGGAAAAGACGGAATCAAATTACTAAAACCGGTCAGCCAGCCAGCCCCGTCCCCATTGAATTGAGGAGGGATGTGACTTGATTGACAGAATCCTAAAGCTAGTAACGAAACGATACGCCCGTTCGTGAATCAGCTTCGTGCTGTACGTGTTCCACACCACCCCGGTATACCCGAATCAAATCTAACAACGCATTCAAAATGCATATCAATCATGTTTTCAATGCACAACATGGATCAACTCAACTCAACGCTCTCGCTCTCTCGCACCCTCTGACGGTCTCTTCTACTCCCTGCCACTCCCTCTCAAGGCTGTTCCGTTCGCCCTCGACCTCGAACCAATGGTGACAAACAATTAAGCCTCCATTTACCCCTGCTTCCGCAAAGGGCTGCCCACAGCCGGTTGAAACGCGATATTCGCCGTGGCGGCCGCGAGGGTCTTTCTGCGGATATCCTTTGCCTTGTTGCCACGGGTGACACCGTTCATTTTGACCTGAAATTTCTTCATCTCGCCCTTCATCAGGCCACCAGTTTCAGCATTCCTTCCGTTCGACTCGAGCCCACTTCCGTCGGTGAGAACTGAATCGTCGCTGTCACCATCGCGTTCGAAAAGGCCCTTTTGGATCTGTTTGGGCGGCGCACTCATCTGGACAAGGCTTTGGCCTTTGGCGATCAGATACGGCGTCAATGGGGTCGCTGCAGTGCGTGGGTCGTAGTCGACTGCGAGAGATGTGGTCTGAGGAGTGGATAAGTCGGCACCGCGACGCAGTGTTCTGAAGTTTGGCGTCCCGTCAAGCTCGGCCTCTCCCTCCTCTCCTGTTTCATAATTTGCCAGCAACCGTCCTAGGTCGGCCGTCTCACCTCCACCGCCAATGGTAGCTGCCGTAGGCGAGTTATAGGTGGAAGAGATTTCAGACTCTTCACCAACTTGAGCATTGACAATGATGGAATCTTCCAAGTCGGCTTCAGAATATTCCTCGTCTGCTCGCACAGGCTCTTCTCGGCCTCGGACCGGGGTGTTAATCAGATCCAATCTCATCTCGTTCGTGAGGCCAGCATACTCAGCACTAATAGAGCGCCGTCCATCACGTTTTGCAGAGAGCAGCCCGTTGGCATTGATGAGCATCCTTGGCTCCATCGACTTTCGTCTCCTTGAGCCACCTCTGGGAAGAATGGTCGAGTCCACTTCGTATGCTGTTTCCTCGAGCCATTTTCCTTCACGCTCGCAGTCGAGAACCCAGCCAACACCAACACAGAGGACTTGCCCTTTAGCGGCACGAACCTTCTCAAGAGTGCGCTTCCCGCCGTCTTTATAAACAACATGAGTTATACCGATGCTGGAGGCGGGGGTCTCAGCCAAGACAGGATCCTCTTGTGCTGTCACTGTCGGAGCGATGCTTGCACGAGGATTCCACCTCCATTCCCTAATGCAGCGAGCACCCATCATAGTTAAGAGCTCCACATAGATATCGGACGCATCGGCACCGTCACTAGTATGAACATCGACGTGGACAACTGCACCCGTCAAAACTCCATTGCCGACCGCTCTTAGTGGCGTTCGACTTGTCACAGGGGTTTTAGCTGGTGTCTTGCCCGTGGAGATAGTCACAGGCGTCTTCGCCTTGGCTGCTGTGGCGGGAGTTCTTGTGTTTATGGCAGTAGCTTTCGATGGGGTGGGATTCGGAGCCCCACCGTTACGGATCTTGCTTGACTTCGTGCTCATGGCATAGTGTGGTGTGGTTGTCTGATTTGACTGGACAGATAAAATGGTATTGCCATCTCGCCTTGCCGATGCAATGGGGGTCTTGAATAGTGTGGAACCAATGGTCATAAAGGTATCGTCATGCCCACCTGCCTCGCGATGTCGAGCAGGAGTGAAGTTATCGTCAACATCGTCAGACATAAGTTCACCTTCAGGTAATTCAATACCATCAAGAGTGCTGTCTCCAAAATCGTCAACACCGAAGCTGATTTGTCCTGGGGTGGTATTGGCAGAGAATAATGAATATGCTGGACTGGGTGCTGCGCTTCGAATACGTCTCTGCGGAGAGGAGCCTATTTGGTTATTGGCCTTTGGCGTCGCGAGGAGGTCATTTCCAGAACTGAGGGGATCCGCGCTGACACCAAGGCTTCGCCGCTTGACTGCGAGTGACGAGGCGGAAGAAAGAGATCTAGCTCTCTTCCTCATAATCTTCAGTGGCGAAACACCAGCAGGAACATCTCCCTCCGGGCGTAGTGGGACCTTCGAGACCACAGTATTGATATAACGTGGTAAACATGGATCAGGACGAATGGGTGTGACATTGAAGTCCATAGGCTCAATGGCACTTGAGGCGACAGCTGACGGAGTGATCGCCACACTTGTCGATGCATTGACCTCCGCCTGGATTTCTGACTCGTCTTCTTGCTCAATTGTGGCTGCTAGCTTGTTTGGATCATCACGGGGAATGAGTACGGTAGGCTCCAGTTCCTCCTCGCCTTGACCGTCTCCATCTTTCTTCAGTACAAGTTCTGGAGCAGTCTTGTCTTCCAATGCATCATCATCTGAAAAGTTCTCATCTGCCTGAACTTCAGGCACTGAAGCAACCATGTTTTCCTCAGCGGGGGCAACATTCTCATCCGCATAATTATCCGACGAGGTGCTCAAGGAAGATGGTTCTTCATCCACCACATCCAATCTTGAATGCTCATGCAGAAGAGCCGCATCTTCAGGTTCAGTTGCATCAACTTCGACCTCTTCCTGGTTCTCTTCACCTGCCATATTCTCAGCTTCACTGGCAAGAGCTTGGAAATCAACCATCGCGGTGTCAGAGGCGTTCGTGAATTTGATCAGATCAGTCGTGAGATCACCTGCCTCGTTATCGACTTCCTCAGATCCATTATCCTCCTCATTCTCTGAAGAAGACTCAGGAGAATCAGCAGGCTCGGACGGAACGATATTTCGCTCTTCTTTTTCTTCCCGAACAAGCTCGTGGAGATCATCATTTCCAACTGGGGAGCCTTCCTCGTCCCCTTGGCTCTCCGTTTGGTCTTCAAAGTCTTGCGCAGCCATGCCATCTGCGAAGAATTCGGGATTTGCCGGGCTTCCAATCACAGATGGAGCAAAAGATTGGCGGCGAGATGCCAAAGACATTCTCTTTGAGGCAGATCGTCCTGGAGTAGCCTGTCTATTCAACTCAACAGAACCTTCCACATGCATTTGAGCAAGAGGAGAGAACAGTCCTCGTGATTGAGCTGCAATCTCACTTGCTTTAATTTTCTTCTGAGCGCTCGAAGCGGCCCAGCCTCGAACTTGTGCGGCAAGAGGAGTGAATCCCAAATTTCGTGAAGCGCTTGGAGGAGCAATGCCAGTAGAGAGTCGAGATCGAATGTTTGAGTGATTTAGGTTGGGTCGGAATGAAGGTCTGACTGGTCTGTTGTCAGGTGTTTGATCCCCTGCAAGCTCGTCATCAGAATCATCTGCGGAATCTCTCATGCGACTGAAAAGAATATTCGACATTCTGGGTCGACCAGCAGTTGATTCAAGATGGCGGACAATCGATTCATCATGCTCAGACACTGGGCTTGAAGCCAGAGGAGAGGAAGGCTCCACTGCCTGTAGCTCAGAAGCTTCGGTCTCTTCTTGTTCAGGATCTGCAATTGTCTCGTCACCAACTGCATCTGCTTCCGCAGCCTCATCCATCCCTGGGGAAGATGGAACTGGGTCGAACGGGTCAGCCATTTCCGGAACTGGGGAGGAGGAAGCGGCAGGAAGCGGTGGGAAATATCTTTCTCCTGCAACGTCGGTCACTTCCTGCACAATCTCATTCTGAACAGATGGGACATCAACCTCCATGTCTTGCGCAGTGTCATTGAAAGACGTCGCGACTTTGTCAACCTTCAAAGGGCTTCTCGCAGTCAAAATCGATTGGTCAAAGTCAAGGTCGGCTCCCATTTCTTGAGCCAGCTCATCATCACTCATTCTGTATACTCTTGCTGAGCGTTGAGGAGACATTGACGAGCGGAAATGTGAAGTCATTGCGAGATCAACATTTCCAGGGCTTTTGACGGAGCCGACCTCTGATAAGGGTGTAGCACTCGCTTTCTTTAACGGCGACGGCGAAACACGAGCAGGGGTTTTCTGCTTTGATGGTGAGAACAATCGTCGAGCTGGTGATGACAATAACGAAGCTTTGAAGGGAGACTTTGACAGTTTGGCTGCAGATGGAGGAAAGATTGAAGCCTCCAAGGGCCCTCGCTTGGGTGATTGAAGAAGCTGCGCCTGGCTGTTGGTGGGGTTCAAAGCCAGTCCTCTTACATGGCTTGAGTCAGGCAGAGCGGCGCGGAAGACAGTTACACCCTCTGGTGCTCGTCGAGGAGACTGATCATATATCTCCTTTTCTGGGGATGCAGGGTTCCGACGAGGGGGGCTTAGAATTCCAACGCTGTCCATGGCGTCAGGTTTCTTCGGCGATAGAGGTCGAGCACTCAAGGCGGGCGTGAAGTCAAGTTTCTTGACAGGAGAAGGATTATATGTTGAACCAACATTTCCACGTTTTGGCGACATACTCAGGTCGCGAACGGGAGTCTTTGCACCTGCAAGCTCGTCCTCCGATTCGTCGCTCTCTGTGACTGTGGCTTTGGCAACCTGAGTAATCTTTTTCGGTGTAAGAGCCCTATGCTGAATCTTCTCAGACGTCTCTGTATCAGCCTCCTTTACATTCTTCGCAGCTGCTCTACCTCTCGTAGCTTTTGTAGTTGTGGCAGCTGCTGGCTTGCGAATCGGTTTAGCTCGGATTCCTCGACCCACGGGCTCGGCCTTCTTAGCTGAAGTAGATGTTGCTTTCTTTCCCGCCTTCGAAGCAGGCCGGAGATTCTCTTTCTCGTCCTCTTCATCTGGAATATCGAGGAAAGTCACCTTCTTCTTAGGAATCACAACTGAAACTGTTGCTGGCTCGACACTCTGGGCGGAGGCGGTAGACCCTGCACGCGCACGAGTCTGTCGAACTGACACTACTGGCTCGGGATTCGTCTGCGCTGGCTGAACTTTCTCTCGCTTTGGCCTTCCACGAGTCTTAGGTGCTTCTCCATCCTGCTTTTCAGGAACGGCGGGTTGTTCGGGTTCCTCGATGGTATTGGCACGGGCTCTGCCTCGCTTCTTGGGCTTGGTCTCGGCCACGTCTGCGAGTTCGTCCTTGCTATCATCACGGCTGACAGCATCGATAGTACGCTTGCCCCTAGATGCTGTTGTAGAGCTAGCGGCAGTAGATTTTTCTTTCTTAGTTCTCGAACTAGTCTTCTTCTCGGTCTTTGGTGCTGGTTCGGGTTCGGGCTCAGCAGCTACCGCATCCATGGGTGTCACCTTGATGCGTCTACGGGGAGCAGCTGCCAATGAAGACTCGGTTGTTGCAGTTGATTTAGCTGCAGTGCTGCGGGAGGTTGATCTCGATGGCTTCACCTGAGCTTGTGGAGCGGCAATTGTGATGACATCTTCCTCTTCATTGTCGCTCTCTAGAATAGGAGCTGTTCGAGCTGTTTTCGTTGATCTTGACGCCCGTGCGGTTGCTTTAGAGGCTGCAGGGGCTGCAGTTTTCTTCGTCACTCGCGACCTGGCTTCGCTAGCCCTCGCAGCGCTTGTTGTGGGAACGGCAGCTTTGGTCGCTGACTTTCGTTTGGGAGGCTCTTCGGTGGTGGCGGTGGTGGTATTGATGTCAGCGGCCCTTGCTCGAGTGACGCGTCGTGGCTTCGCTGGGCTGGCTACCTTCCTGGGTGCCATGGTTGCTAGAGTGTGGGAGCGACAGAAGTCGCGTTCAAAATTCTAGAGAGGCGTTCCTTCCCTAGATTTGGCTGATGTCTGTGTCGTGTTGTTGTAGAGTTGGAGTTGTTGACATTCGGAGCAGTTAATGATTGAAACGCGGGGAAGCAATTGTTCTACGGTCCGGCCCTGCCTGTGTCGTGGTGCTTCGTTGTGATGTAAAACGCGAAGGTCTTGAGGAAAGCTTGCAACCAAAAGAGAAACTCCAGGTAACAAATATCCAAAGACAACCCTGTGATAGTTGGGGGTGAGTATGTAGTCGAGGGTGAAACGATTACGAAAGGCGGAGGAGTGGTGGATGTAATAAGTGGCCGCGTGCCAACGACTTGATCTGATCTGATCACCGCCTCTTGTTTGTTTACATCCAATATGGTAATATCACGTGAATTGGCCCGTGATCTCATCGATGCTGCGTGTGCCACGTGATCTACCGCAAGACAACTTTTCCTTGGCGGGCTCTCCCCTTTCATTCTCGTCTTGTCATCATTGCTCTTCTTCGTTCCTAATGAAAACAGTGTGTTGTTACTATTAAATTTATATGTACTATGGCAAGTCAATAGAGGCATTCAATATATCCATCTAATCCAACCGTTGTTATGTTACGAACACTCCTGCTTGCCAACCAATACCACATCCCCAATGATGCTCTTTTGTGTTTCATTCTATCGTACTGTATATCCCGCGAAGATTTTGCGACATCTAACAAGCCAGGCTAAACAGAGGAGTGGTAGGTGGAGGAGTACCGGCACCAACGAGCCCAAAGCTTGGGCTGGCACCGGTATCTTGGAGGATATAGTACCAGATGTTGATACCGTTGGCGAAGGCATGGCAAGCCACATCGTCGTAGTAGATCTTCGCGTTCTCTAGTGAGGCCACGGCTTCACCTGACGTCGGGCCAGACATGGGCCAGCCAGTTTCGGCGATCCAGACTGGCTTTCCCTGGCTCGCGGCAACGGTGACTTGGTAATCATCCCAGAAAGTCGCATTCGCTTGGCCGATAGAATTTTGCTTGGTCGTTTCGTAATAGGGATACGCGTCCATGGCGACAAAGTCGACTGCTCCAATCAAGGCGTTCTGGCTTGAGTTGGTCCAGACGTTGTAAGTATCAACGTGGCCGACGGGCTTGCTAGCAGCGCCGGTGCCAGCAACGGCGGAGCGCACCTGCCCAATATAGTTGATGATAGTGTCCGGGCCAACGCCGACACCAGCATTATTCGAAATACCAATTGGGGTGATGCGGTAGATATCCTCAGAACCGACACTGATGCCGGCAATAAGATCGGTGAAAGCGCTGCCATATTGCGAAATGGCCGCTTTCAAGGCCGCGATCTCATTTGCGAACTGGGCATCGCCTCGAGAAGCCCATAGGCCGAGAAGGAGAGTAGTCCCGGTGTTGATGGCAGCGGGAATGGCGGAGATGGGGGTGTTTGTCGTCCCATCTTGAATCATGGTGTATAGGCGGGCGGAGGTGTAGCTGGAGCCAGCGAGGTTCTTCGCTGCGTTGAATTCGTCCTCGAAAGCAGCCTGGTCTCGGCCGGTTGAACCATAGTTGAAGCCCTTGTAGGCGGCAAGGGTAGAAGGAAGGGCAGCCGCGAGGGCTAGGATTTGCGAGGCACGCATCTTGTGTTTGGTTGATAGATATAGCCAGTAACGAGTGTGGGTGAGATAACAGGACGAGGAAATACAATGGTGATGGTACAGGAGGCCCAGAATATTCTCAGAAAAATCGAAAGACAACGGGAAACGAGTGGTGCTGAGGATGTTGGGCAAGGTCTTTTAACTACCTAGCCAGGACCATGGCTGCATGAAGCGGCTTCTTCTGGGAGTGGCGGAAGTGTCGTCGAGGTTGCACGCATTCATCGAAGGCATCGGGCCATGTTCCAGGGTGGAGAGACATACCGTTGAATGATGGGGACATCCGGGAAGCCATTCGGCCCATGACGAGTACAAGCCTCTTCGCTATCGATAGACCAGCATGTGTCTAAGCTGTTTCCAGCTCGTCGTGTGGCCAGCCGCTGCAGGGGCCAGAGGGATGGGATGGGAAAAAAGTCCGATCTGGTGGTTGAGGGATTGAGGGAGGGACAAGGGAACGCCGCAGCCCAAGGGCGAAGTGTGACTGACGTACCTGCATGAGGCGTTCAGGGTTGCATGGGAGGTCCAAGCACGTCAAGCTTTTCGCCAGAAAAATCTCTTCAGGGTTGCGATCTGCCTCTGAAACTCGGCCATTGAGATCTCGCTCACTTTTGACTCAAAACTCCACTTGTGTAATGGAGTCCTGGTAGACATACTACTCGTAAGGATGGCTACACAACTTGTGAAGATTGAGTTTGGATATGTGCAACTGTATGATGACAGTTGCCTGCGCACAAGTCGATCCAGTGTATGGGTATAACCAATTGACAGCGATTCGAATATTTATTCAAAATATTTACTCAAGTTGCTGACCCTGAGAGCTTTCGTCTGGACTCAACTAACATTTATTTCGAATACAAATCCTCGAAGATGAGAATACTACCCCTAATCCGACATGGGAAGATTGTCTCATGCATGTGACATAATGCATATATATCTCTCATACTGCCATACAGAGGCATCAATAATCTACAGCTTCATACCCAGCGCCTTATGCACCTTCAAACTCTGGCGAATGCTGAGGTCCAGCATGATTTCCTCACTGCCACCGGGAATCTTGTACGCCAGAGTGTCACGGTACAATCGTTCGACCTTACCACCCTGGCCACCCCGTGAATAAGCAAGACCACCGAAGATCTGAGCTGCTTCCTTCGTGCAGAACTCAAAGGTAGTGGTGGCTTGTGCCTTGAGGCCGGCAATGGCACCTCCCAGTCTAAGCATGGCCTCAGTCTCGTTCATCTTCTGGCATTGGTAGACAATATTTTCCAGCCAGGCGGATGTTGCCTCGATCTGTCTTGCCATGTGTGCCAGCTTCATTCGAATCACAGGGTGGTCGATCAGCTTCTTGCCGAATGTCTTTCGCTTCGAGGCGTATTTCACAGACTCTTCGTAGACGACGCGGGAGAATCGAGTACATTGGATGATAATTCCGATGCGCTCGTGGTTGAAGTTGGTCATGATAACTATTGAAATATTAGTCAGGTATGAGACACGGCAACGCATTCGCTTACCCTGGAAACCTTTGTTAGGCTTGCCTAGGACATTCTCCACGGGCACTTTGACATCTTCGAAGGTGATGTAGGTAGTACCACTACTCCACACACCCTGGCAGTCCATGCGCCTCGTGCTGACACCCTCACTTCGCTCAATCAAGAGCAAGCTAATGCCACCCATTCCTGGGCCTCCCGTCCGCACAGCTGTGGTGAAGTAATCGCACCAGATCCCGTTGGTGATCCATTTCTTTTCTCCGTTGACTATAGCAGAAAGGTCAGCAGGCAAATCCAATGCGGGGAACATTCCTCTTTACCAATGTAATGCTTCCCATCTTCGCTCAGCTTCGCTTCGCAAGTGAGATTAGCGACATCAGATCCGGCATCAGGTTCAGTGATAGCCAGACATATCCGCTTGTCGCCTGACAAAATGCTTGGGAGAATACGCTCGACAAGCTTCTTGTTGCCGTATTTGACCAGAGGAGGACAGCCGATACCAAAGCCGCCGATCAAATTCCAGACAAGACCTCCGGAACCGCACCTGGAGAGCTCGTCGGTGATCAACTGCTCGTGGAACAGATCCCATCTCTCCGGTGGAACACTCCGAACAGCGTTCTTGACCAAATGTTTTGGATATTTCACACCAAGCAAGCCAGCGAGATAGCCTCGCTCACCCATCTGCTTGTAGATCTTCTCGGGCACATTCTTCCCCTCATCCCACTCAGTAACGTAAGGCTCGATTTCGGTGTCGACCCAGTCCCGGACCTCGGCCCGTAGAGCTGCGTGCGTCTCGTTGAAGTAGGGGGAGTGATACTGCAAGTCATATGAGATTTGAACTGGTCGACAGAAGACAGAAAGGAGACATACACCTTGATACCAGTTTGGATCGCCGAAGGGAATAAGGGAACCATATGGGTCTAGTGCTTCGGCCTCTTCCTGTGCAGCAGGGCTTGGGGCTTGAGGGGCGACCTTTGGCTTCTGTTGTTGTGGCGGAGGAGTTGCTGGAGGGGAAGGCGGCGCTTCCACCTTCTTGGTGTCTAGCGAGCCAACATGCAATTTGGTCTTGAATTTCTTAAGAATGGATTCATTATGGTATTTCCAGAACTGTTTTGAGGCATCTTTGCCTGCGACTCGTTGGAGGACTGGGGGCATGGTTAGACGGCTCTAGAAATGCTTGCTTTTGCCAATTGGCAGTCGCCCGAGGATGCGGATCGCTTACTCTTCTTCCCTCCTGCGGCTTTGGTCAGTTCGAACACTCGGAAGCAGTGGGAACATTGAGACTCACCTGGATGCTCGTCCTGAAACGTAGTCAAGTCGTATACATCCTCGTCCACAATGATGTACAGATCTTTGGCCTTATTGTGGCAGGCCACATCAGCGGCTGAGAAGGTCTTCGACATGGTGCTGGTTGGCACTGCGTTTGTGATTGCTCAAAGAAGAACACGAGGGTCTAGTTGATCTAATTGGACTCAATAGAATGACAAGGAGAAAGAAATGGTTGAATAGTAGTAGCACAATCCCAGGGAGGCAAAATCTTGGGAATGGGAAGGGATTGAAGGAAAGAAAAGAAGATGATGGCAGCAGCAAGAGAAGAAGGGCCAAACAAGGGCCAATCGAGTTACAACTTTCACATGCCAGAAATGCGCAGCACAGACGTCGAGTTGAAGTAGTGGTCACTGGTCACTGGTAATCTGGCATGCTCTGCTGGTCAGGAACCGATGGGTCCTACGGCTCAGGGATGGGAATAGGTCACGCTCCTCCACAATTCGACCACCAAGTCGATGCAGAGGATGGAGTCCCCGGGGTCCATGACGCTGGGACACATCGTGAAGCCGCATTGTCGATGCTCTTATTCGTGTTTGCCTGGTCAGATGATTGCACAGGGTCGATGGGGCAGAGGCAGAAATGCCGAGGCACAATTCACATGCCAAGTCTTCGCGGGCAGATCACATGTTTTCAAATTGCAACCTTCAATTTCAAATGACGTAGCGAACATGTAGCCGAAGCTCCATCACCAAGGATACCGTGACAACGCGCCTTGGGTCCGCACCGCATGTGACAATCAGACCGTCTTCGCACGGAGCGAATGTCGCTTTACGGAGTACGATGCTCCGGCTAAACCGCTCTATCCTAGGTAAGATGGTGAGAAGGACTTTGCTGTCCCGTATTTCGTTTACCGCGTAGGGAGTGCTACGTTAATCTTGGGCTGCTACATGTACCTAGGTAACTGGCAGACACTGCAGCGCCTGTCCATACCTGTCCTAAAGCCGCTGGTTAAGCATCAAACCATCATCATCATTCCTCATTCACCTCCTCCGGTGTTTGCTCGTTCCCTGAGTCTTCGCCCTTCCATGAGGCCTCTCAACCCCCGTTTCTGAAGCCCAATCACCGAGCTAAGATCACCTGTCCACATATCACGTGTATCTCGATCTGCCTTTGCGCTTGGGTCTGCATTCTCATCGTTGGGCGAGGCCTCGTTGTCTGTTTGGGAAATGTCCGTCGATGTCGATGCGGATGTCGTCGTCGATGATGAATCAACCGAGCTCGACTTCTGGTGTCCTCTTTTCTTGTTTTCCTCTTGGCTTGCTCCCATGGTTAACCCTGATGTCTTGGAGGCTAAGGTCTGGTCTCCTATCGTCGTAGCCTCACTCTCCCGTCGGCCCAGCGTTGCGAGGCTCCCATTAGGGGGAGTAATTTCAAGGCCTCGCCCACCCCCGGCAGCCATTGCTGCCGCATTGAACACCGCCGCCGAATTGCGCCCATCCAGCACTTCATGTAATCTCTCGACAGTCGCTTCAAGTAAGCCATCAATCTGGTAAGGTCGAGCCATCTGAAGAAGAGAACATAAAATGTGAGGTGTACACAACGGCGACCCTGGTGATGGGAGAGAAGACGTGTACAGAAATTGAAGCAACAACTGAATCGTTGGTGCCATATGCGGCAGATAAAGCGACCTTGGTCGACCCGATGCAGGGACTGATGCGGGATTTGGTAGTTCTACAAGGGTCCTGCCTGTCGACCTGCTCAAGGATCTTTGTGGATCGAGAATCCCATCGGCACTCGCTCCAGTACTACTCACCCCAGCAGAACTCGGCCCAGCTGCACTTGCTCCAGTTGTGCTCGGTCCAGCAGCAGGCGGCGCAAGTCCATTTGCCGCACCAGGGGTTATAGTTATTGATGAATTCCGACTTGCTTGAATGATTGCGTTGGGTCGTAGGGTTGCAGCATCCGACAAGCTTGCACTTTCATGTGCAGTGCTTGATTCAAGCAATAACTGGTTGAAAAAAGGGCCCCAACGTCGGGAGAGGAGGTATGAATTGCAAGGGATTTTCTCCCCTCCCAACGCCACAATCTCCATATCCGCGAGATCACTTAAACTCAATGCTGCCTGGCCTAGTTGCTCGGCCGCACTAGAGAAAGGGCGACCGCCAGCTGATCGACTGAGCAGCGATGCCTGTAGGGATAATGGGACTTCTGGGGAAGAAACTGAAACATACCCAGAGGTTGGTGAGAGTTTCCGTGGGTTGTCGTAAAGTCCAAATGCCTCAAGTTCTACCATAGAAACATGGCTAAAATTGATACGTCTGTGGTTGTAGTCATCTACCAGACTCCGTTTTCGGTGGCCTAAGATAACAAAGGTGTTCCTGCGATTCCACAAGATTCCTCGATTCCAGCTGCCCTGCGAAAATATGGATCCGTTTGTATCGATTCGTGCCCAAGTGAGGGTTTTGAGGTCCAGCGCCCATAGCGCATATTCATGTTTAGACGATGTGAGATATGTCCCGCTAACAACAAAATGGCCATCAATGATCCCTCCATTCGGAAACCTGAGCCCCGGTGGAGATACTGAGCCGGTCATGGGCTTCTCCACCATCGAGCCATCTGGCATTCGGATCTGCAATTCCAACTTGACGTCGAGGAAATTGTAATTCGAATAGATCAGCATCGAAGTGCCAGGTCGTGAGCTCTGTCTCTGAGATTCAGGATCATTGAGGGGGGTGCCCCTGCCAATTAATTCCGCCGAGATCCCAGGCATTGGTGCTACCATGCTCTTGTAAGCTCCACATTTGCGATCCCACGACGTGGTATTCGTCCATTTCAGGCTTCGCAGGTTAAAAACACTTATCTGCTCAATATAGTTATTACTGCTGTCCTGTCCTCCAACCACAATCATCTCCGCACCTCCACTGCCGTCCAGCTGCACCCCTAGCGTGCCGGAATGGGGATCGGATGATGGCGGGTTGTGTTGGATGGCGGAGAGGGGTGCGTCGGCCGAGGTAAAGGCAGCAGATGAGGGTAGGATTGCGGCACAATGGGCATATCGTCCTTGGGGGTTGTCCGAAGTGGCAATCAGAGTCCAAGTGCGGGTTGGGACATCAAAAACGTGGATATCAGACATCACGACCACTTCTGGTTGAGATTCTGTATTGGCGCCGCCGCCATTTCGACTGTGCACCGCAGGAGACATACCGCCATAACATACTAACTTCATGTCTCCAAGAGCGCACACACTATGAAAATACCGCGGGGGAGGGATATCACCAATGGCATCGACTTTGACCCAGTGTCTCTTGACCAGGTTCAATTCAAACAGATCCGAGGTTAGTTGAGGCTTCGTTCGTGAGTGTAGGCGTCCGCCAAAAACATACAATTTGTCTCCCAAAATTGTTGTAGTGGCTCCCACCAATGCATGAGGCTCCTCACCTGTGGTCCTGTGAACATTGCAAACTAGGCCTGACAAATTGGTCGGGGCTGTGCCCGGCGGAGGAACTCCTGGTGATATGACAATTTTGCCACCACCGCCATTGGGCTGATTAGTTGGTTGGGCTGAATTATCGACGCCTTCATTACTTGCTTCTGAGGCAACCAAACTCACTTGGCTGTTATTCATTGCTGCCTTGATATTATTCGGGATGGGAAATGCATTTACATCGATCTCAGAAGAGGCCGGGGTCAAAGTTCCCTCGTTTACATCCGAGTTTTCCTCGTTTCTGCCGCCACTCTGTGATGTTAGAGGTGAGACAGGTGAGGTGTTCCGGAGTGTGTCTTTATCGGAGTCCGGTGGGTTGGTCCGAAATTCGTGGGGAAAATGCTGCGCGAATTCTGGGATGATTATCGGCACATGGCGTGGGAGTCGTGTCGAATTTGTAGTCTTCGTAGCATGCTCTGAAGTAGAGTCATGCGACGGTGAGGTCGGTATCTGATATTTGGATATATCAATTGGGACGTGCCGTGACTTGATGCCAGTAGGTTTGGCGTCAATTAGACCAGACGAAGAAGGATTGGACCAGATCGAAAAAAGACTGGTCAAACTGGATTTCCGCTGCCCTTGGTTGACTAAAGGCGGAGTTGGTGGCCAACACAATTCCTCTGGCGACGGTGGTTCAAGGTGTGAAGTTAAAAAGGTGGCGCCCGCTTGTCTGGAAGTCGAGTCGTCCTTGGCGGAGCTTTTGCGTCGGAATCTAGCCTTCATGGTTAGCTAAGTTGCAGCTCTCGTCGTTTGTGGTATGTTCCAAAACTCGATGATGGTGGTGGTGATGATGATGATTTGATCGCCAAAAGGCGGACCATGCCAGAGATGCAGGAATTGACAGTTTTCAAGGCAAAGCATATTGACATGCTCTTATCTTCAGATACGTCCCGACATCAGGGGAACACTAGAGTAGGCCTCCTCCAGGCATAGTACGCTGCAGGCAGCCTGATTGGCAATACCCTCCAAGAGTACTGCAGGCTGTTGGAAAGAAAATGAGATCCAAACTTACCGATGAACAAAGAACTTGTCTCGGAACGACGCCGCCTTTTGTGGAGGGGTGGGTGATGCTCCGTGCGACTTTGGCGGGCGTCAAAAAAAGGGGAGTCAACAAGAGGGACGTCAAACCAGCAGGTAAGTCAAGCCCCGGGTGTGTGAGCCTTGCAAATACGATTCAAGAGAACGGTAATGAGAGTGAAGTGCGATTTGTACCACACATGCGGTGGAAGAGGAGGATTAAGCAGTAGTCGCAGTGGTTTTTGTGTAGCAAGACGATCGTGCATGGTCCAGACAAAGTTGGATGAAGTTCTGTGGCCAGATCAATGCCAAGCCGGCTCCTTGACAGACGATGCAATGAGAGCCAGTCATCCTGCAGAAACTCGGCAGGGTTCAAGGGTCTCGTCTCTGAAGTGTCTGCATGCAGTGCTCCGTGCTCCCTAATTACGGAGTACTCGTACCTTTTCCTGCTCGTCGCCCGCAATTCCAGGTGATTGATGTGGTCTTGGACTCAGGATCACTATTTGTGGATAAACACTATCAGCAGGGCAATGACAAGGGCGAATAAATCCCCATTAGCCGCCATGCGTGCGACAATTACGCGCCGCTCGCCGGTGCACGTGGTACTTTGCTAATTTGGATTTGGATTTTGATGTTACTATTCGTGTTTGGCGGGGTATTAATTCCACTATCCCACTTTCCCCTGAACGTGGACAGCTTCTACTATCGTCATGACGCCACCGTCGGAACCGTCCTTCAGTAATCTCCCTATGCGGCGGACGTCTTCTCCTTGGGAAGAGGAGTTGTTCGCAGGTAGGGCCTGATGATCTTCATTTCAGGCCACAGCTTTTGCGCATCCTCAGTCTTGACGGGAGGTGCAACAATCACATCATCACCGGGAACCCAGTTGATGGGAGTGGTGACCTTCCATTTGTCACCTGTTTGTAGACTGTCGACAATTCTGAGCACTTCAGCAGAGTTCCTGCCAGTGGAGGCTGGGTAGGAGAGGATGGTTCGGATCTTCTTGGCGGGGTCGATAACGAAGACCGATCGGATTGTGAAAGCAATTCCCTTGGAATCAACGTTGGTGGCGTCTTGGTAGTCAAGCATGTCATAGAGAAGTGCCACTTGTCTCTGTTTGTCCCCAATAATAGGGAACTGCAAGTCGCTGCCACTGATCTCGTTGATATCCTTGATCCAGCCGCCGTGGCTCTCAATGGTGTTTGCGGACAGACCAATCAGCTTGACACCTCGTTTTGCGAATTCTGGCTCCAGTTTTGCAAAAGCACCCAACTCAGTGGTGCAAACTGGGGTATAATCTTCAGGGTGGGAGAAAAGGACGACCCAGTTGTTGCCGATGAACTCGTGGAAGTCGATGGGGCCCTTGGTGGTATCGGCCTTGAAGTTTGGCGCGACGGAACCGAGGCGGAGGCTGGGTGAAGGCATAGTCAGCACAGTTCATTGTGAGAGTTGAACACTGGAGTGAGTGTGGAGGATATGCTTGCAAACCAGCATCGTCCGTGGAGAGGAAACCGCAATCAGACGAGTGAGGAAACTCACGGTTCGGGACGCTCAGTCATTTTGTCTTGATTGTGTAGAGTCTTTGGCCCTAGATGGAAAGTTCTGTTGAGAGGCACTGGGATGGGATGATCGTCTGATCGCAGGGAGAAGAGCTCGTGGTGTGGGGGGCGGGCTTTATTTACGTCGTAGAACCGAAGGAGGGCGGCGAAGACGACAAATCTTTTTCATGGTCTCCTCGGGAGATCCCTGAGGATTCATGGTTCTTGGACAAGTGGGCTGTCTCCATATTGCATCAGCACAAACCACCATTTACCAATTGTTGGAGGGGCAGAGTGCGTCTTGGATGAGCACGCCATCGACCGTCGACGTGATTTTTGCCAAGGCTGGGCTAGCCGGTTTAGAGAAGGGCTGCTAAAGCGGCCAATAATAGGGGCAAGGATGGTTGGACGACCAGGAAGCTATTTCGCTCAACTGGAATTTACCGTGCTAAAGGGTAGTGCCGTGCGTGCTGACTTGGTCCATGCTTTCAGAGGTCCTGTTGAGCGAGATAAAGCGGCGTCGAGCAAAATATCTCTAGCCTTGTAAAGCCTCCTTCATGCAGGATTGAGTTGCAAACCCTCAAATACGAGGTGGCTGAAAGCCAAAGCAATCAGATCAACACTTCGTAGATCCTCTGCAAAAGCCATTTTCCACGGTTGCCTCCTTAGTAATAATACGAAGCCACCGCTTTCGAACACGACCATCTAGACAACTTCAACACGACGTGGGCTGATGTACGGAGTACTCAACCTGTCGCTTGCAGTGTCATTAATTACACATGAGTAGGAGGGAGATGAAAGGATAAGCTAGTCGGGACCCCTAGTAAGTTCAAGTTCAGCCTTGTCGAGGCAGTCACGTGGAAAGCTATGTCCTTTGCCCAGACATCGAGGCCTATCCTGTAGTGCTTAGGCTTTGATATCCTTCTTGATCAAGTCAGCTCCCTTTTCTCCAACAGCGTATGTCGTGGCCATGATATTCCTAGAAATATAGTTAGTCATACACAATAGTTGCAGGGGAACAATCAGCGCCGACCCTGAAATATGACCGGGGAAAATGGATGCATCCACAACTCTCAAATTCTGCACACCCTTGACCTTGAGTTCATTATCGACCACTTGTCCCAACGCACATGTGCCTATGAGGTGATATTGCGTGCTGATATGGTTCTTGACATATTCGATCCGCTCGGCCTCGGTTTCGAGAGTCGCATTCTGGGGTGGCAGTTCGCGAGTATCGAGGGACTTTGCGACGAGAGGATGCCTCGCTACTTGATCTATCCATTTCACGCCGGCCGCGAGGATCTTGGCATCGACTTCGTTTCGGAAATAGCCGGGGTCGATCTCCGGAGGTGCCAGTGGGTCGGCACTCTTGATGTGGACGGTTCCTCGGGAGAGCGGGTGTTCAAGACAGATTAGCAAAGATGCTTGTTGCTTGCCTTTGGGGGGTGCTCCAAAGAATTGGGTCTGGTCAGATCCTTTTGCTACATCAAGACGACACGGTATACAGAAGGTCTGTAGGTTGCTGAACGCGGGATTTCTGAGTTGATCGACGATGACCTGGGGGTAGAAGCGACAATTAGTTCAGAGTGCGCTTTCAACGACGTAAAGTTTACTCACTTGTTCCTGCGCCTTCTCAAAGGCGGACTTCGCTAGCGACTTGGTCTTTATTTCCTTGATCGTATCTTCAAGCTCTTTAGGACTGACTATTTGCGCATAGGATACGAAGCCCATGGCCATGCCAGGATTGCCAAACATGCCGTTTCCGGTCTTGTCATAAATAACCTGTTGCGCTTTTAGGAACTCTTCATTATGGAGAGCATCCATTGATTCAACACCCGGTTTCAAATCATAGAGGACCCCGCCGAGAACATGGTCTTGAAAATTGGAACCGACTCCTTTATTTTCGACAATGACATCAACGCCAGCGGCCTTCAAGACCTCAGGGTCTCCAATGCCAGAAAGCTCGAGTAGCTGTGGGCTCTGAATGACACCAGTAGACAGGATGACCTCCCGCTTGGCATTCACGCTGTATTTCTTACCCTTGTGAACAAACTCAACCCCTTTAGCAACTGTGCCATCTAGGAGGATTTTGGTGGCCTGTGCTTCTGTTAGAACCTTGAGATTGGGTCGGCCTAAGTTGGGACGAAGATATCCTGTGGCAGCGTATGACCTTTTTCCATAGTCATCGGAACGATTCACGGCGCCAAGACTGGAGTAAAAGCCATGGTGATCACCTTGATAGGCAGTTGTGATTCGGTGACCCCCAGTCAATTCATAGGCGGCATTTGCAAAGTCTTCCTCGAGCGGCATATACCAGTCATTGAAGCTGGTATGGATTGGGCCATCCTTGCTATGATACTCCTCAGATTCGGTAGCAGGCATGAACAGAGGTTTCTTTGCACTAGATTCAGTCCGATCGATGGTGTGATGTTTGCGAAAGTATGGCGCCATCCCAGACCAACCCCAACCGGCACACCCGTCCATGGACTCCCAGTTGGCGTCGTAGTCTGCTTTGCTGCCTCTAACATACATGAGGTAGTTAATTCCAGAGGACCCGCCAAGAAGTTTACCTCGTGGCATCGAGTAGACTTTGTTGCCAGCATTCGGTTGAGGAATGCTTGTCATACACCAGTCATAATCAGGTCGGCCAATCTATTCATTAGTGGGTTTGAAGGGACGGGGGCCTCATGTACCTACCATCGTTGGATAAAGCGAAGGGGTGGACACATTCTGGTCATTCATTCGATTCTCGCCCGCTTCTAAGACGGCAACAGTGATTTTTGGATCCTCAGTGAGGCGAGCGGCGACTACAAGGCCAGCAGTTCCACCTCCGACGACGACGAAATCGTATTCCTGAGAGGTCAACTCGTCGACAGAAACGAGGGCGTTAGGAGTGCCGTTGGCGCCATTGGGAGTTGCCATGTTGAACGGAGAGAAGGATTTCCACAGACACAAAGAATATTCTTCAACGAGAATTCTTGTCCAGGAAGTCAACCTCCCCGTCAGCAAGACCTACCTTGTATACCTTGCATGTCCAACTCCTATAGAGGTATACTTGGCTCTCCCCCGCATCAGTAACATCAAGAGCCCGAGGGCCAATATTTGCGGGGTGCTTCCAATCGGGTCTGCTGCTGCCGTTGTTGGAGCGAATGGTACATGGAGAGTTGATCTCAGAGACCTCACAGCCTCTCTGTAATGAACCCCACCCAGCCCATGCAACGTTGTTTCGGGGAGAGGGAAGTCGTCACCTGTGAGTATTAAACCATAAAGGCTCTCCGCCTCAGTTGGTTCACAAACACACAGTCAACCGTGGTGAACTGCGTGACGGAGACACAACGCGTCAGGGTATTCTCAAGGCTGAGGAAATTGATCCTTCTGACGGTAGCACGTAGCCAAACGCGGTAGAGGCCATTTTCATTCAGTATTAATATTTGAACAATTAACCGAATTAATAATTACCACGAATAAGCCTTGACAGGGAGAGACAGGGGAAAGGGGCGCCCCGCTGAACAACATACAAGCTGCCCGAGAAGCCCAGAGGCCAAAAATAGGCAGTATAGTGTTGATTAAGCACCGACGTGTCTTACCGATATGAAGCCGACACACGGCCAGCACAGGGTAATGGACCGAAGGTCGATGGGTTTGTTGGGAGCAGCACTCCCGCCACGCCACGGATCGAACGGGAGCTGAAGGCGACGGTTGGCTTTAACTGAGTCACCCCAGGAGGAGTGACGAGTAAGCAACTTTAAGCAGTCAAGCGGGAGGCTGTGGCCGCCAGGCACCGCGTCCACCATCCCTTTTTGATAACACACGCAAAACAATGACACCCACCCTTCCCACATCTTTATCAACCCAATAACAATGTACTTAGACATTCGTCTGTGCTTGTCTTTCGGTAAAACTTTGACTGGCGTCTTCTGCCAGTGCCTCGCTGGATAATACCACATGGCAACCTTGAACGGATGTGGCTGTTTCCAAGCCCTCTTTTTGATGGCAAGCTGACTCCTCTTTTGTTTCAATTTCTTTCAGCTTCTCGACTCGAGAGCCACAACCGAGAATGAACACATGCCTCGACCATCGAGAAACTGGACCGACCACTGGGTGGCCCACACCATTGGCATGTCTTTCCCACTCTTCTATTATTGTGGGACTCGCATGCTCCATTTCATGTTTTTCTCCCTTCTGCCGGTTGCTTTGAGAAAAGGGAACGCTGCATACCTCAGCAGGCTGGTTGGTTGCCGACGACGTCCACCCAATTCTAGCCGCACCAACGACACGGAGTCTTTGCTCATGCTACGTTTCACCCTGCATTTGTGTTTGTATCCACAAGAGCAAGATAACGCGTGTCGAGACCGTGATACGGAGCCCAAAGCCGCGTAAAAATGCATATGTATGGAGGTAGGTCCCTGGTCCCTCTGCTGATCACTTCTCGATCTCGAGAAAGCCATGCCAACAGTTGAACCTCACATCAATATTCGCCGTGAACACCAGTACCCTCTTATTGACCGATACGCCTGTACAATAAATTGACTCGTCACCTGTTTTCAAGCAACAAAGTTCTTGGACCATCTTCGATATTCTTTGTCACCAACCCTTCGCTCCTTTTTCGGAATCACCGGGCGTCTGAACTTTTATCCCGCATCCACCTTGATCCGCCGAAATCGTCATAAATCACGACCATTTGACTCGTACGAGTCCATATTGTTTCCTGGTCTAGTCAGCATACCAGTCATAGGACCTTTATCAGTATCCTATAACAGGATAAAACATCTCGACAACAACGGGGGAATTTCCTCCCCACAACAACTCCCACCACCCCACCAGCCAAATCCAAACAACCATGTCCAACAAATCCCAGCAACAGCCACATCGGTATTACGCCGACTACGAACGAGCACTCCGTCAGATCAATAAACCCAGCTCAGACCGCTCCAAATCCAGCCCTCCATCGTCCAACTCATCTTCTCGGACGTCTTCAGCCACGTCCCTGCAGCCTACGTCACCGGTGGCAGAATGGTGCCACCAAATGCACATGATCCAACAACGGAAGTACGATTGGTGTGATGGCTGCCACCCCAAAGTCCAAGCGGCGACGTTGAAGGTGCCATCGCAGAAGGCAATGCAATCCCAGCGATATCATCAAGAGCCAAGCCATGCCTATCAATGAAATAAGCCACGACCCTTGAGACTTGATTGAAAAATATATGGGATCCTCAACAATCCTTTTCTGATTTATGTACAGCGAGCATGGTGTTGGTGGTGTATTCTTTCTTTCGGCTCTTGAGAGTATCTAGCCATGATTTCAATATATTAAGGTCTTCTCGATGAAGCACGATGGGTGATAATGATATACGTTCTACATGAATGCGGGAAGAAAAGGGACATGGGCTTCCGAACCCCTGACCAACCTGGTAGACTCCAGAAATACTATTAAGACAATACGAGAATGACCAACCCCCACAACACGCCCATCGTAGTCGGTTTGATTTGTTCCATCTTTCCATTCATCCCGAATCCTCAGCCTCCATCAAACTCAACTCCCGGAATCATCTACCCTCGCCTCTGGCGTCTCCTTCAACTTCTCAATGTGCTCCAGAAACAGGGCCTCGTATTCCTCCTGGCGAAACACCTACACCAACTGATCAACATCTCCAAAACCGAAAAAAAGACAAACAAACAACATACCCTCGTAGCCTCCAAAGCACTAGGCTGCCCGAGCTCTGGATCCGCGCCCGCCTCGAGCAGCACATGGATAACCTCTTTCTCGTTCTTGAACACGACGCCCGCGAGCGGCGACTGGCCGCGGTCGTTCAGCCGGTTCGGGTCTGCACCATGCTGCAGCAGTAGCGAGACCAGCGTCGCATGCCCGTGGTATGCAGCCAGCATGAGCTGTCGGAGTCCGAACGGGGTGCAAGTCAGCGAGGGTAACGAATTCAGCAAGGAGAAACGATTCCTTGGTCTCCCCCCCCGCCCTCCCTCTTTCTCCCTATGACTCTTGGTATTTCTTCTCGCTTTCTGAACTCCGACGAGCAGTGGGATTATGGTGGTATGGTGTAAGTAGTAGCCCATACACCCGTACACCCACCCACAACCTAGCCCTCCTTCCATACCTTCCGTTCGACCAAGCAAGGAAACGAAAAAGCAAACATACCAAAGAATCACCTTTATCATTCGTCAGATTCGCCGGTAAACCGCGCGGGAGCGCCTGCTCGAAGAGATCCACCTGGCCGTGGCGCGCGGCGTCGAAGAATCGAGACGCCAGTGCGATCGCCTCCGGTGGGAGCGCACCTGGCGTGCTGCTCGTCGTCGTCGATGTTGTAGGTTGCGCTGGCGGTGGGGCGTTGTTGGGATTCATGTCTGTTTCCCCCTCCAGGAGTCTTAGCCCTGAGGGTGAGATACTTGACATAAGTCACTTCGATCGTATGTTCCGAGACTAGTGGTGACAAGGAAATGAGTCGCTGAAATTTGATGTACCTATTGTGACGGGGCGAGATCTCTACAAAGTCACTTCGTCGATAGATGGGATGGGTGAATAATGCCTTGATGGACACGGAAAAAATGATCAAGTACCTAGGTATAGGTACTCCATAAACCCAAAGATCCGTCTCCGATTTTCCTCTCTACCTCGTGCTCACGCGCGCGTAAGGCACCTCTCCGGATCACAGTAGTCCTCTTAATAGTTGGGACCGATGTGCTGTGGCCAAAATCCTGGTTGCTGAGAAAGATGACGTAGGCTGGCGTAGAACTATCTGGCGGCAAGTGGAGGTACGGAACAATAAGTAATGTAAGTATATAGGTACCCACTGGGTGCCCACCTAAGTTCGTAAGTAGTTTTAGCTGGTTTGGGAGTGGGGAAACATTTATCCGACTTACCAAGTAGAAGCCATCGCCTCACAGCAGAGGTTTGTGGGTGAATGCGCAAGCTATATTGTCATGATACAACTTGATCATAGAGGCGAATCAATATCCACTTTAACATGGTGACGGAGAAGGGGAAGGGAATATTATATATATCACTTGCTACGTGCACCGGAAAGCGGACGCCATCCCAATCAACCTTTCGACTTGATACAAAAAGTCCACAAAACCAATGTTGTCATGATATTCTCGTTTTCCTGTGCCGCATTCATCACCAGCCCTCCCCAGGCTACCCTTTCCAATTACTCGCCGACCGCTTTATGCCAGCTTACCCGGGCCTTTGTCACCCTCAATAGCTTCATATTGTGTTGTGGTTCTTTCAGTCGGCAACTATGAGGGGCTCCAGGGCGTGAGCAGCGCCTGGCGTTCAACTGATCGGGTATCCGCGGTCGGCATCCTCGATCAGGGCAGACCTGGCCTTGCCGAGCGGGACAGATGAGCGTTGAGGGATGCACTTAGGCTTTGTGCGATGCCCATATTCGCTGTAGGTTATCGCGGGCTGAAATGACGGCGGAGGGGTTTGGCCATATTGGATCGACCCGGGCTTCCCATGTAATGACTGGTCCTCATGGGTTTGGTACCGCGTGGGGCCTTGCCCTATAAAGGTGCACTGTTGTGACGTTCGTCCAGTTCCCGATGTGGTGTCTGGAAAGTCGTAATATCGTAGTGTCTGGCCTGGAAAGATGCTCTGTGTCATGGTAGGTGGCTGGATAGGGTACCCAAGGCTGGGGTTGGGGCGTTGAGACTGTACCCCATATCCCCTCTGCTCGGTGGGATAGGTTATTTGGCCAGATTTCAATCCCTGTGCCTCAGGCACAGGGATTTCGACAAGTTTGAATTCAAATACCCATCCATCACGCGCGATATGGAAGAATCGGTCTCCTTCCTCCTCCTCCTCCTCCTCCTCTGCCTTTTGTCGGAGCTGACAGAGCTCCTGCAGCAGGTCAAAAGTGTGAACAACTGAACGGGGCTCTCACTCACCTTCATTGTGATCGAGCGTGGCTGATTCGAACTAGCTCACTGAGTCCCCTGCTGTTGAATAACGCTGTCGCAATTGTTCGATGACGGCTTCGACCTCATGTTAAAGAAGGCTCGCATGCCACTAATTGTCTTGCCTCCCCCTGCAGCCAATTCAAATTTAACGCCCATGTCTAGCTTACCAATGGATAATATTGAATATTTGAGCTGAAGGCCGCCGAAGGCGACCACCCAGGCATCCTTTTGAATCTCTCTGCTGGGCTTGCCACGGCTGGCGCGCCTGCTCTGATTGGAATTTCCATTACCAGTGTCAAGCACCTAAGCTGTGAGCTTGAAGTTCCTGGCTCAAAGACAACGCAATGAACTTGTGGATAGCTTACCAATGGCATTCTTTTAACCCACGCTGGGGATGATGCTTGGTTGACTTCCCATCGAGAGCCGACCTTAACTCCAAGTTGGAATACTGTAACGCTGAAATTCACGTCGAGCGAGCTGCTCTCTTTCTTCCAGGCTATTGACCAAGCGCGGCTTGTGTTCCAGGTTTTGGTGACGATGCAGATGCCATGAAGTATGACGTCCGGGTATCGTGCCCTCAGTTCTACAGCGTTACTGCGTGACCAAGAGCGCGCCTGCGCTTCTCCGCCAGCCTGCTCACAAATCACACCGTCACCACACACCAGAGCTGCTCCTTGTTTTGATGTAGAGGACAATTGTGTGTAGCAATTGAATCCTGCAGGAATGCTCGGAACTTCTGCGTTTCGCAAATTCAGATGGGATCAGGCTGAGGAAGTTCAAATTCGTACCTCGCTTTCAACTTCACCTCACTCTGGGCGATGCTATTAGAGCATCGGGGTCCCCAATATCGCGGTTCATCGACTCGCGGATTGACGGCATCAGGCAACCGCTGTAACCAGACCCAGCCCCCATCACGGTCCAGATAGCCGACGTCGCCAGGGTTGATGTCAGACTTCTTGACAGGCTCATAGAATGCGTGGACAGGGAAGAAGTCTCTTAGTTCGTGTGCGTATACCTCCCAGATTTGCGGCATTTTCAGCGGGATCGCAACGGCTGATATAGTGCTAGGTTGATCATCAAGCTTCAGGTAGAGTCCGGAGTGGACATTTATGTAGCTGATGCAACAACTCTCATGGACATCGCACAAACCCCGACCTGCCTCGATCAGCTCGAAACCCATTTTGGATGGTCCGTCATGCTCGCATTATCATCGTATAGGCAACGGGTCGTTGATATCAATCTGTGTTGGTACCCAACTACCTGCACTGCGCCCGACGTTACTGAGCGTCGAAGCGCCCTGAAAGTATAGGAGAACACCCTCCACCCTGGACAATGCGCTCGCGTACAGGTCGGGCGTTGGCCTGCCATGCTAATGGCGGCTCGTGAAGCGAGTCGAATCCTCGTCGTATAACGGATGGATTGTTGATGCCAATCGGCATTGATGCCCAACCTCTACGGGCTACCTAGATTACTCGCGAACCAAAAATCTGATTGCCTGATACGGTTTGATCCTGGAGGGTATTAAGCAAAGGCCACTTCAACCCGGGGTTGACTGAGCTTTATTAGGTGAGACTCTAAGTAGGCGTGGGGTATGTCCAGCCTCCGGCAACCGGCTTCATATGCCAATTGCCTATCACTTTGGCATTGGTCTTCAGAAATCCTCACTCCACTTGGCAAACCCGTCCCCCTTCAATGCTGCCCTATGGAGCTACGCTGATGGCACTTATCTACAATCCTAGCAGCAGCGATGCGTGAAATTTATGGATTCGGACAACCCTGCGGCGCTTGTCTTATCCTTCCAGCCAAACGTTGGTCATCGCACCGTGGTGGGTGACCACTAGCCGGTAAGTGAGCATAACCTATAACTGAGCATAATCTGCAGGTATTTTCAATTTCTCTCACCACGTATCAGCCGCATTCGTCCGTCAGACAAATCTTGAAAAGGGGTTCTAACTTAACCCCTTCTCTGTTTCGTATCGCCTCGCCCGAAGACAACAACGCAATTTCGTCCGAGGTGTTTAACTCTTAAATCATGACTTCACAGTCCAGTCCAATATCATATACGCAGAATGCGTTCCACCGCCCGAGAAAGAGATGATCCGTGACTTGTTCTTAGCTCCAGGAGATGAAGAAGACGAGATTCAGGCACGGCTACGGCTTCTGGAACTTGATTCAGATTCGGCTCTTCAATACAATTGCTTGTCGTATTGTGTTTGGGGAAACCCCAAATTCACCCATCCAGCAATTATCAATGAGCAGTCACAGTATCCTGATTACTGAGAATTTGGACAACGCTCTCCGCCACATCAGGTCCAGGGCCGAGGAAGTCATCATCTGGGTTGATGCGATCTGTATAAATCAATCAGACGCAGACCAAAAGGAACGAGTTAGGCGAGAAGGAGAAGCTGGCAGAACGGCCAATAGTAATAGTGTAACCTGTTTAGATCTGTTGTACGCCATCACTTCTGACTGTCCTCTGACTGTATCACTTTTGTTGCGGCTCTAACACTGCCTGTACCAATTCCGCCTGATGCAGCCTTGTGCGTCCCGTATTATTTAATGCCTATCGGGGCAAGATTCTCCTGGAATTCGCATTAATAGCCTCCTCCCGGGGGCAGTTTCGAGGAGTTCAGTGACGTAGCTGAGCACCTTCCATTTCCCAAGCACACCCAACTCAGGGTAAGGAGGCGAATCAGGCTGCCGTCGTCTGTCTACCTCCTATGTAGGAATTTCGTGGTATGGTCAATTGTTCATTAGTTGCGAGATAGGGAGGTAGCTAATGTAAGTAACTAGCGGCGTACGAATGTCTGCCTACCTACCGGGTGTATATTCAAACATCTTCGGGCTCTACTTCATACGTCTGTCCGCGACCTACATCATTTCCCTTTTCTAACAGCTGCTTCGTTGCCGTTGTGATACAGTGTCCCTATTAAATCTCTGCGTGAGATATTGATAGAGGAAACGATGCGCCATATCCGTTTCCACTTGTCCAGAAGTAGTCAAAGAGAGGAGTCCTGAGCTTTTTATAAAACATGTCTATCAGAAGGAAAATGGTTTAAACATTTTAAAGGTTTGTGTCTGAGAAGTTCGGACGGTTGGCAGGGTTTGTTGTATGTCCATGGAGTTTCATATGGGCGATGAGGATGGTGATCGCCAGATGCCGAGGTTTGTTGGGCGGGGGTATGGTCGGAGAATCCATCTCAAATGAGCTGCTGCGTGTGGCGTAGCTCGTGGTGGATGCGACAATTGTTTGTCTCCTTCTCTTCTGTCGAGGCTCGTGGTTCCAGCAGTGAACATGTGGCGGTGACTATCCATACTGAAGACAAATGGTCTCAGCTGCAGTTCTCTGCACCCTGTTCGGGACTACTCCCTGGTAGCCAGGAACAGCTTTACTTTTTATGCCTCTCAGCCTGAGCTTTGAGGTGTTTGGCAACCAATTCCTTCTGCAATTGCTGCGGCGCCCGCTCATAATGGCTGAACTCCATGCTAAATTCCCCCTTGCCCTGAGTCATAGCACGGAGGTTGCTACTGAAGCCAAACATGCCGTTCAAACTGACGTCAGCATAGGCGCTGAAATCATCAATACCGACCTCTGTATCATTGATGACGGCGTTTCTCTTCTGCATCATGGCAACCACATTACCCTGGAACTCGGTGGGGGCGGTGACTACAACCTTCATCAGTGGTTCCAGAACAATCGGATCAGCTTGCATGAATGCGTTTCGGAAAGCTTGCTGAGTGGCGTTCTTGAAGGCCATTTCGCTGGAATCAGTCATGTGGGTTGCACCATCGTTGACGACCATGGAGGCGCCGATGACTTTGTGGCCGATGAGAGGACCCTTCTCACAAGAGAGATGGAAACCCTTTTCACAGGCGAACAAGAACTTCTCGGAAATTGCGCCTCCGATAACTTGCTCTTCGAAGTGGTTGCCTTCCAGATTGCCCTTGGGCTCCATATAACCGGCAACACGCGCATAATCACCGGCACCACCAGTTTGTTTCTTGAGAAGATGGTTGAATTCTGTTCTTTTGGAAATAGTCTCGCGGTAAGCAACTTGCGGCGGGCCAGTTTCGCAGTCCACTTTGTATTCTCGTCGCATCCGTTCGACGTAAACCTCAAGATGTAGTTCACCCATACCGGAAATGATGGTCTGTTCACTCTCTGTGTCGAAATGAACTCGGAAAGTGGGATCCTCTCGTTGGAAACGTGCGATAGCCTTGGAGAAATTCTGCAGGTCCTTGTTGTTCTTGGGCTTGATGCTGAGGGAGATGACCGGTTCTGGAACATACATACTTGTCATGGTATAACCAAGTTGACCGTCGGTGAAAGTGTCTCCAGACGCACAATCGACGCCGAACACAGCGCAAATTTCACCGGCACCGACTTCCGTTACATCTTCCATTTCGTTGGAATGCATACGGACGATACGAGGGATCTTGACCCTCTTATCTGTTCGCGCGTTGAAAACATTGCCACCCTTTCGAAGGGCACCTTGGTACACTCGAATATAAGTCAATTGGCCAAAATTGGACTCTTCAAGCTTGAAAGCGAGTCCAACAAAAGGAAGGGAGTTGTAAGGGATGAGCTTGACTGGTTTCTCCTTGTTCCGTGTATCCAAAGCCATATTTGCCACCTCACCAGGGTTGGGAAGGTAATCGCAAACGCCGTCAAGCATAGGCTGGATGAATTTGTCTGCCAGGGCGGATCCCATGAAAACCGGTGTGAATTTACGGGAAATGGTTGCTCGTCGAATTGCGGCTTTGAGTTGCTCCGTGGTTGGCTCGATTTCATCCAGGAACATGTTGGCCATCTCCTCGTCAACATCGGCGACGGTCTCGATCAATTTAGCACGGCGTTCCGTAACAAGATCCTGCACCTCGGCTGGTATCTCGTCCTTGGTGACGATGATCTCGCCACGTTCACCCTCGGCGTAGTAAGTCTTCATTCTCACCAAGTCAACCAGTCCGCGGATATCATCTTCGGTGCCCACGGGAACCTGCACGGCAGCAGCGGCAATCTTCAACTTGTAATTGATTTGGTCAATAGCTTTGAAAGGATTTGCTCCCATCCGGTCCATCTTATTGATGAATGTAATTCTGGGAACGTTGTACCTTCGCATTTGGCGATCCACGGTGATGGTCTGACTCTGCACGCCTGACACGGCGCATAGAATCATGACGGCTCCATCAAGGACTCGCAAGGCTCTCTCGACCTCGATGGTGAAGTCAATGTGGCCAGGCGTGTCGATCAGATTGATATGGTATTTCTCCTCCTTGCCATTCTCTTTCCTGATCCAGTCACAGAACGTGGCGGCAGATTGGATGGTGATACCCTTTTCTCTTTCTAATTCCATGGAATCCATCTTGGCGCCGACGGCATCCTTACCACGAACTTCGTGGATCGCGGCTATCCGGCCGGTGTAGAATAAGACACGTTCTGTCGCGGTCGTCTTGCCGGAATCAATATGCGCCTGGTTGAAGTCAGTAAATAGATTCCCTGAGCAATTGCACTCCTCTGACTGACCGCAATACCGATATTTCTGACCCTGGATAGTCGATGAGCTTCTTCCGAAGACATGTTCTGAATAATTGTCTCCTGGGCGAGTGATTCTGGATCGGCGGCTTCCTCGAGCCTGTCATTGTTTAGCGAAGGATGGTGTTGAGTACAAATCTTCCTCACATAGCAGCTGCAGCACCAGCAGCACCTCTTCGCTGCTGCCACCGACGGTCAAGAGACCATTGTGCAGTCTGAATCCTCGGACCGCCGGAGTAGCCACCGAGGACCGTCGTTGACGCGCATCGCCGGCACAGCCATTGTTGGGCCGCAGGAGAGCGCGTTGAGAGTGCACTATTTTGGAAGAGCCTGGATGAGGCTCTTAACGCACGCGAGGCACTCATACTGCCCGGCTGCCGAGCAAGTTGTTGAAGATTCGCCGAGGTGCACAGTTCTGAGTTCGGAACATTGAATTCTAATACAGCATTCGGGTTTGGACAACTTTTTTTCCAAGCTCCGTGTAATTATGGATCATCGACAATCGACAATCACCCGACTCCAAATCGCACCCTGGTCAAATGCCAAGATCTAATCCTTTTTGGGACGAAAATGATGCCGCCCTTTGCTCGCCTTGCTTTGGTATTTTCTTTTCAAACTAGATGAAGAGAAGGAAACATGAAGACAAGATATGACAATTTACTATGTTGTAAACGATGCTTGACAGAGGTCTGACTTCTAATCACAATGGCGCACGGAAAATTGTCGGTAGGTTGTGAACGATGGCTACTAATGAATTTGCTTTTCTTGTGTTCAGTCCTCGATGCAGTTCCAAAAAAGGAGTATCATGACAGCTGGGATTTCTGTATACCCATGCCAGCATAAGAACGGGCCTCCTTTGGCATCTCTAAATGCTGAGTGGAAAAGCAACAATGGCCTACCGCGCCCTCTGAGCCGTCAGCGTCAGGAACGGCGCCCCACTGCAGGGGTAGCAACGCGATATCCTCCTTCTAAGCCTTTTCGCTTTCTGGTGGGTGACAAGCCGCAGCAATGGCAATACTGTACGATCCTACCAGCGGCATCCCAGGCTTATAACGGCGGAAACCTAGGGCAATGAGAACAACGAGCAACAACCCGGCTGCGATCAGTGTAAATGCCATTGCGAAGACACTGTAGCCAGCCGTTGGTGTGGACAGCTTAGTATCGAGGTTGCCAGCCCGATCGTTGACGCCGATATTGATTAATAAGCACGGAAATGCAGTCCCAGCCGCTATCAATGCGCCGACACGCCAGCCAGAAGGCGTCCAGGGCGATGCTGTTTGCGTCTGTTGCTGAACTGCTTATGTCCGGAGCGTCCCTTTTCTATAGTAGTATACCCTTCTCAATTCTCATAGAACCGGCTGAAGAGCAAATGATTCGTGACATGATCAAGATCCTGAAAGCTCTAAACCCCACACAAAGGCCGATCGCCTGCTACTCAGTAGCGTTGTCAAAGTGATATACTCTGGCTTCGCTGTCTGTCCAAGTCCAGCTTTTAATATGGATATCGTTTCCGGTACCGCCTTTCAAGGCCCTTGCGACTTCATCCGTGAGGTACTCCTCGACGTCGGGAGTGGAGGCCGCCGCGACGAGCATAAGCGCTCCGAAAGCAATAGTGATCAGGAAAATCGTCCGGAAACTCCTTACATATGCCCTCCTACTCTCGTACAGTGTGACCTCAATGACCTCTGGGGTAACTTTTGGTACACTAGAGAGGTTTCCGGTTTTAAGGGACTCAAATAGTGTCGGTATTGAGGTCCTTGGTAAGCCTGTTGGATTACTGCGGGGACAACATACCGTTCCAGGTACTTTTTAAGCTCAGTATTCAAGACGCTCGATTATAAGGATGTCGCGACGGTCCCTGCTGGATTCCGAATACTACCCATAACACAACAACTAGTCCAATGTCGCTGCTATCCCAGACAAGCGTAACGCCACTAGGCGCCATGCACTCAATGTAGCCCGACGCAATACATGCCAGGAAGACAAAGGCACATGAGCGGTCAAGAGCATCAAGATCGACGGACGCTAAGGTGGCAGTAAAGGTGGCCTAGCTTCTCTTAGTACGGTAATATATACTCGGTTAAAGGACATACCATAATTACAGACCAGGATATCATCTGACGTCGTGCCCCTGGTATATATATTTCTGGCCTGTGCCGCCTAAAACTTGGCCTAAGCAAGGCCGCCAGCGGCAAATACCTACGTCTAGATTAGTGATAAGAAGCTATTCATATTGTACGCGGATAACTTACTGAGTACCATCCCACGAGCTTCTGGTCGTTTGGAATCCAGAGTGATGTAAGCATTATAGGCCAGAACACTCGGCCGATAACGTTCGGCTGGTCCTCAAGGCTCATCTCAAATTTAGACAGCTATTCAATGAATGGAAGGACAATTGGAAATTCAGGTAAAACTCTGGGGGGCAATAAAGTGCGAAAAAGGAACCCAGACGCTGTATTCTCCAAGACTAGCGGGCTTTGCACGGCGTTTGTCCACAGAATATTTGATCCAATTCTGTGCTGTTGCGGCAAAACAAAACCGCTAGAGGCACTCTTTATCCAGTAGGCGAAAGCCGAGGGTCGGCGCCAGCGGGTTATCCGCCAGGGCTTTGGACGCGTTTCACGACAATGATACCTATCCCTTTCGGCCTCAGTTACCTCCTTTTCTCTACACATACACACACAATTTATTACGCCCGGCGGCAAAGCCGAAAGAGTGAGCTAAAGCTAATGTACTAATTTTTCTATACAGATGGTTTCAATTGCGGCTCCGGTTTGCATACACACTTCAAAGAATTGAGACCCACTCTTGTCCCACTGTTGCCAGCACCTAGAGCGGTGATACAAATCATTTGTTCGTGGTATCGAGACGACGCCGAGTCTTCTAGAATGGGTGTTTTGTAGGTAAGGTGTGCCAGTCGATCTAGGTACGGAGCGATTGGTGTTGCCATCGGCTTTGTAGGGAAGTGATGCCAGCTTCCGCTTTAGCAATCGGAAGTGCAACTCTACGGAAAGTGCCAACAATAGCCTGAGCCGCTATACGTTGGATCGGGTGTAGAAGACTGGTCATAACATTGGTTAGTCGGGGGACCAGACGAACAAGGCGTAGTCGACCACCGGGGCCACGGTAGCCGTGAAGAGTTGTCTTGCTGTCGAGGCTCGGAGTGCTCTCAATCTCCTCAGCGCCATGGCCGCGCGGAGAACTCGCTTGGACATTCGCGCGACGTGATCCTTAAATCGCAGCTGTTGCGTTGGCGACAATATAAATATACTAAGGCCCTAAAAAGCGCTAGAGATTTACCTTTTGCTGGTTTTCAACATGTTGGTCGAGTACCACTCCGAGGACTTTAACCGTCACCGAAGAGTGCACGGGACATCCTCAGATGGTAAGAGGACTAGGAGTCGCTTCCATCTTCCTAGAGTCCCGAGTGAAGTGAATGAATGCGGTCTTGTCTGATTGAAAGGTCGCTCCGCTACTCTCCTCCCATGTCTCTGCCCGGGGGACCACTCTTTTTGAATTTTTCGCGTGTTTTCTTTGGCCGTGGAACCTATCACCCACGCCTTATAGTCGTCGATAAAAGTAATCGATCCTTGATGTGTATTAATGATATTTTGAACGAGGTTAGCATTAAAGAAAAGGAATAGAATTCGAGAGAGGGCTGACCCTTAAGTTGTTCCTGAATAGCACGTGTGTATTAGAAGCCTATGCTTAGGCTCTGAGGGCCTATGTATTAATTGGCTAAACTTACCAGATCCAGAGGAGTTCCGCCCGTGGAGCCGATACTCCTCACATCAATCATCTCTCGAACTAGACTTTTAGTAAAGATAAAGTCGCTGTTTTTCCGGTTTATCAAAAGGAACAATCTGTGACTAGTGCTCAATCTCTGCCCATTTGGAAGGCGAACGCCTAACTTTGAGCTATCAAGCAGCATTTCTTGTGTGTAGAACCAGAAGCAAGGATAGAGATTGGCCTACGAAGCGCGTTGGTGTAAACAAGATCATTTATGCCAGTTGAATAAGTCAACATGGCACCAGGATTATGTTGGGCAATGACTGCAATCAAAAATCCTGATACACTGTCTGAGGCCAACTTCCTCAAATGGTACAATAATGGGCACTTGGAAGATGCTAGAATCTGCTTTGACTCCGACGTTGTGCTCCGTTTTCAAAATTTCGACAAAGGCCGTCCATGGCAATATCTAGCTCTTTACTCTCTCTCAGATACCTCTAGCGTCACTGCTGAAGCGTTCGAGGTAATAAACCTTACCCCCTATTGCTGCTGGTCCGAGCGATTTCCACACTACAAGAGACTGACTCATTTTCTGGGCAAGAAAATATCAAAAACAAGCCCACTTCTTGGTGGCACATGTCACGGTATGCACGAGCTCCACGTCGAGCTCAACCTTTTCAGGCTGGTCCATCAAATTGTTGGAAGCCCCTCGGATGAACGTCAAACAAAGGCGATTCTCACTCTAAATGTGGACTTGCCAGAAGATCGAGAAAATCATGTCGATAACTGGTTCAAGGAACAGACCTCGAGTAGGTATCCCCTTGTCCTCTTAATCCAGCACTTACAAGTTGCAAAGCTATCATTTCAACAACTAAATCCTTCACACGCGCCATTTTATATAGGCTTTGCGATTCTCGTATGGACTTTTTCAATCTATGCGCTTCTCCCGGAGTAGCGCGATATGCGCTGATATACGAATTTGACATGGCTGATGTTCCCAATGATTTGCTGGAAAGGAGTCAAAAAGTCTCTCCGGCGGACGGAAAACTGGCGGCGGATCTCTGGAAGTATGCCATTCACATGCCAGCGGCAGCGAACCTGAATTCTGCTCATCTAGGATGCATTTAAGTAGAGGCAGTGCCACTTGTTGGAATTGATATATACAATCACCTATTTACATTTGCGTTTGAAAAGATGTTCAGGGTATTGGCAAGCTGACTTTATTTTCGACCAACTTCATACTATTTGACGGTCGTTGTATCTTGATACTCCGAGCCCTTATTCTGACCCTTAGATGTATAGGTAAATACTAAACTTAGTAGTATAGTACGAGTAAAAGCTATTCTACATATAGAAACATATATCTTGACGTAGTTGTTAGGCAATAGGTCCATAAGCCCTTGAGGGTTGCTAAAAAGACTAAATCTCGCACGATAGTGCGACGATATCTCGGACCTATCAGCTATATGCTTGCCGGGAAGATAGTCCTGACAGTAGTCTTAGCTCTACACTAGATATCATATTTAAAGTTTAGGGTAGACTGCGCATCGGGCCTGAACACAACAGTTGATGGCAATTCGGTGAAATAACGGGGTTTCTTCTCGACTATTCGTCCACCGGAACCAGAGTCATGATGTAATAGGGTACTCTCCCATGTTGCCCATGCGTTGTAACATCGTGTCTGCTACTACTATGACAGTGGGTCGCCGTTAAGGCCCGCAGGAATAGTGTTTAATTTTAATTATGGTCGGGCGTGTCAATGTTGGCCTGTAGGTTCCGTTCGCTCATACTACTTAGGAGTAGATGCCTGCCTTGTACTGGGAAATCTGTCTGAGCGGTTCCAGAGCGATTTTCCTAACTGGCACACACTTCATTGCACAATGGCGGGCTTCTCAGGCTTTTGTGAATCTTTACAAACTGATATTGTCACGTTCTCATCTAACGACGACGACAAGAACGCACTCAAAGAAGTCCTCCGTAAGGCGCTTCATTCTATAACACCCCCCGGTGAACAATTATGGGACATTATGTTCTACCCCCATCAATATGCGGTGGTTCGCACTGCTATTGAACTGAGAATTTTTCACCTGCTGTCTATAAAGCAAGCGACCGCGGAGGAACTGGCCGACAAATCTGGTGCGGACAAACTGTTGATCGTCCGTCTCATGCGTGTCCTAGTTGGTATGCATGTTGTTCGCGAGACGAGTGTCGAGACGTATGAGAACACGGGTGTGGCTGAGATGTTAGCAACGAACAAATCATTTGAAGGTGGTCTGAAGTTTATGTGCGGAAATCGACACCCACCCACCTTATAATCTATCTCATCTGACTAACTTCCTTTGAAGGTTTGATTTGCCCGGTCAGGCGATTATGAAAATGCCTGAAGCCCTCGCGGATTTCAAATGGAAGAGCCCAACCGGCGACCCGACCATCTTCCAGAAAGCCTTCGGGCCAGGGACAACAGTCTTTAGCCACTTAGGCTCCCACTCGTCGTCGCTGGTGGACTTCAACAACCTCATGGCCGGACAACGCTTCAATCGATTGAACTGGTTCGACTTCTTCCCTGTGCAAGATAATCTGCTCAAGGGCGCGGAGGAATCTGGATCGCCTTTACTTGTTGACATCGGTGGAGCGCAGGGTTTCGAGCTTCAACAATTCAAAAACCGTTTCCCAAGTGCACAGGGCCAGCTGATCCTGCAAGATCTCCCCTTTGTAATCGACAGCATCACAGACTTGGACGAGGCAATCGTTAGAATGAAGCACGACTTCTTCACGCCACAACCAGTCAAGCGTAGGTGAAGTATCCGGACTTTCATACATCATAGTGTTCGTTGACAATCAGCCAGATGCAAGGGTATATTACTTCCGGTCCATATTCCACGACTGGGACGACTCTAAATGCCGTGAGATTCTACACAATCTACGCCCCGCGATGAAACTGGGTTATTCTAGGCTTCTCATCAACGACTGGATCATACCCGAGAGCTGTGCCCCGCTGTATCCGGCCATGCTAGACATCAACATGATGGCGCTCTTTTCGGGCATGGAACGCACTGAGACACAATGGCGGAGCCTGTTAGAGTCGGAGGGTTTTGGGGTCGTGAAGTTCTGGTCTGTACCTGGGAATGAAGGATGTATTGAAGCCATACCAATCAATGTGGGCCCATAGCTACTCACTGAAACTGCAACTTGAATGCATTCAGTGTCACGGAACGCCCTCGGGGCTTGTTTCGGTTTCATTGTTTGAGGATAGTTTCCTCTTTAGTGCAGTTAGATGGATTTGAATATCCCTCTCCAGCAAGCGAACCTAGAAGGCTTCTGCACTAAATATCAGGTTGGAGCTCATTTACGGTCAGGAACTTCTTTTATCACCACCTGCGATAGCACGAACGAAATACAGGAAGAACTCTCCCTCGTAGGCGGCTCACTTTACTAAGAGACCACACTCAAGAGAAGAGAGAAGAGAAGGAACGGCGTAGAGCACCGAACTTCCTGGTGTACAATTACCACCCACGAAGCCCTCCTACCTCCCACATGGGTAAGGAGACAGGTGACGATACATCCCTATCGTCACAATAGTGACAGTTCAGGTGCCACGATCCTGAAGATATTGACGTCTTTCCAAGAGGGCTTTTAGTGTAAGCTATAGTTTTTGACATGCCACGAATTTATGACAACCTCCTTTAGCTGCAGCAGAGTGGGTGGTTTGTTCTTTTAACAAAGTTGGAGAATGGTTCACGCTCTATTTCGGGCCACGAAGCAATGCAATTAGGAAAGGGCGTTCGCCAATCCGGTCTTCCAGTATTTCGAAATATGTACTCATCGCTCAATTTGGCTTTCGGCCATGGGCCTTTCAAACAGCCGTTATAGGACGTCGAATTCTGACGTTTTGGCACAACAGCTGTGCCGCCAACGCGCGGATGGACCGCCTAAGCCCCGTGCTCAATACGAGCATAGTCAATACGGAGGCGTGCACCATAACCTGTCCCCGATTTACCATCAGGCAAGAAGGTGTATACCTTGGCAAAGGGGCGATACGACTAGTAGTAGACCTAGGTCCGGAGTATTAAGTAGCTTGAGGCTGGGGTAGGACAAACTAGCATCTCCGAGCGATACGACGGGCCTGACGAGGTTGGTGGGACACTGCTAGAAATAGTCCGGGCTCAAAGGACAGACAGGACAGGCCTTGTCTATCATATATTTGGGTGCCAAAATTTCAGTCGTTTATTGGTAAAATGACAAGGTTTTGTCACTTATTGTCACTGTCAGGTTCTCGAATATGTCCTCCTTAGCGTTTCCGAGTAAAATTGACTGTAAGGGCAGTAGGAAAACACGCCGCGGGCTCAAAGTCCATGACTTGATGACTAAATCCATCTCTTGTGCCTCCTCTTGTAGTCGCTCACTTACTTATTTGCCTGCCTACTAATTACTTGCTTTTTAGCTTATTTATAAGGCCTTTAAGGTGCTATCGGCAATAGGGTCGGCTATTACGGCGGTACCTTGCTGCCAGGGGGTCTCGGTGGAACTGGTCGATAGATGCAGCCTATATACTCCTAGACACTAAGGTAGATGGCAGCTAGACCGTCCTATATGACTTAAAGACTCCGAAGACTGTTAAGGAGGAGGGAAGTCTGAAGCACTCGCATGCTCCCATCAGTCTAATAATAACAGCGATGGTTGGTGATCGAGAATTGCCAAGGCTCTTGGCTCGGTTCTTATCTTGCCTTGTCGAGGAGGTTATTCGCTCTTGGCAATACTTGGCATTTCTTAAATCGTAAGGGAATTTGGTGAGGCTGCGTGGCTTTGGGGAAGGACGTAAACGACCGACCGCCAGGGCAAACCCCAGCCTAGGAAGGAGTGTGGAGGAAAGGCACGCGTATTCCATCCGAGCCTGCGGCAAGGCAGAATCACCGAAAAAGAAAACGAGCAATGACGGATTGGGTGCTTTGTCATTGCTATCCGCTAAGAGGAGCCCGTGCAAAGTCCAGCTGGCTGCAATCATCCTGATCGACTCCGTTCCCTTCTCCAATCGGTCTGTGTTGCTCCATACAAGTCATCTACACTGAGGACATCTGCGCCCTCCCTCATCAAAATATGCCAGATGTGATTCCGAAGACCAATTGGCCACCGGGGAACACCCCAATAGCGCACCTTCAAACCCCGTTGATGAGCTCCTCGAATCTGACTCCGGATCATCTGAAGCTGGTCTTGTCTTAAGCGGGAGCCCCAAACATGCCCAATGGACTGCGTAAAGCTGACAGAGGCATAATAGCTGTTAGATTTATTGTAAAGAAGATTGCCTTGGTCAGTCACAGGCCAAACTCTCCCCATGTCGCTTCCTCCGTCATCCTCTTCAAGTCCAGGGTGAGAACCAGAAGGTCCAGGAACTCTTTGTTTGCACCCTCTTGATGGGTCTTGAGCGCGATTGGGATTCGGCCACACCAATGAATTATCGCCCAGTTCGGCCAACGGCGCATCGAAGAACACATCTCTGTACGTCTGGTTCGCCGTCAACCATTCAAACGGCGCATGCCCAGTCCCTACTACCGTGATCGGCCTTTCCACGAAATCTGTTGCATTGAAATAAGACAAGTATCCTTTTTCTCGAAGAGGCGATAGTTGTGACTGGAGTTCCCACCAGATATCTGGGCCATAAGACTTGAAGTCGACGAGGAGCACGAGGGTCTGACTCGGATTCGTGTCGAAAACTCCGTTGAGAGGGAAGTTCTCATTCGGATCCAACGGATATTCTTTGTCAGAATAGAAAGGAGACAAGGGATTCTGCATCTCCAACAGTCTTAAAAGAGGGTCGATATACAAGTTCTGCAGCGTGCGCTTCGAGGTCAACGACAACCGTCGGTGCCCCACGTATAGCACACCACCAATAAGCCACACATCAGCTTCGACACTGCTGCATCCAGAATCAATTGCTGAGTACAGGGGCATCTTTCTCCAATAGTCATTGTGCGAATGGCAGTGGACTGGCCGATTGTCTGCGGTGGCATCAGTGGGCCAGTGCAAAAACTGATCGTGGATTTTGTTTTGAACACTAAAGTCCAAAATCCATTCAAATCCATGGGGGGTGTACGCATCCAGGAACTGCACGGCCTGTTGCAAGGTAGAAAGACATCCACTATAACATCGGTTAGGTTGGGCTCTCTACGGCGGAAGATGCAGGGTACCAACATGATTGCAAAGTATCCAATAATTAAGTAAATCATGAGACGTAATGCTCTCGACATCCTCAAGGCAGGTGCCAAATGCCGCCATCTCTGAGCTTGACTCACACGAACCAGCATTGCCACTTTGTGTTTGTAATTGTAGCGATCTGTTTAGAGATAATTCAGTACTATAGTGCGCTTTCTGGAAAGCGCACTAGCTGACTCTCAAACAAACACCATCTCCAAATGAAAACCGCACGGTTGACGAATAGCACTCGCAATGCGCAAACCTTTCGAAAGGGAGGGCTGGATTTAAAAGCGATTCTAGATCGAGGGGGTTCGGATCTGGTGACGCGTCCAACATTAATCAATCCGACATAACCCTGGCCGCCGGTAAAGGAACTCCATTGGTCGCCGTGTTCGACATGTCATTTTCTTGCAGATTTTGGAAATCACAATTAATCTACTGGTCAATGGTACCACGGCTTTCGTATGCCCAAATGTTAGCGACCAGGGACTTCCATCACCGGACTCTGCTGCTCAATACTTCCTGCCCTGCGGACATCTGCTTCATATTGGCAAAGTCAAGCCCACCAGGAGCGCCCATGAAACAAAGCCACGACTCGCGAGGCCTCAAGTGGTTGTAAAGGGGCACGGTTGTGGTTGTGGTGAGGGCCCAGGTGAGCTCAGTGCCATCTCTTACAAGTTATAACCTTGTCCCGCCAAGGTACTTTTGCTCCCTACTGGCACTTCAAGAACCGATTGTCGCCCTCCAGAATGTCTATACTAAAGCCGTGACTCCTACTCATCAGTAGCTAACTTTCTGGAACTTGGAGTGCCGGACCTGCAAGTACAGGCTGCTTGGCCTCGCATAGGTAGTTACAAGTAGGCGGCTAACTCACACCTGAGCCCCTTAAGTGCCTGGCTCCCTAAGGCCCGAGGGCCCTCAACAGAGTACTGCCTGCTTCGGTATCCGATGGCAAAGAATAGAAATTCGTTTCGAGGTGTATAGAAGCACGAACTAGCAACCCGATGAGGGAAATTTGCTCCAACCATTCTTTCATTCAGCCTCGTAGCCCTAAACAAGGCCGTACATGCTTTGTTAAAGTACATGTATGTTCAGCCCGAGAGAGATTCAGGATAGAGGATGTCATGGATCATGTTGGGCTCCATTCAGCATTGACTACGAAGCAGGGGCCGAAGACCTCAGTGTGTGCCTTTTGTTGACAATGCCCAAATAGTATCAATCCAGACATCACTCTTGCTTGCTTCATTTGTATGTGCATGCTATTGACATTTACTCTTCAAGTTCTTCTTCACACTTGTCAGTGGCTGTCCTTTCCCATATCACACGTGCGGGTATGTAGTTTGCCAGACGGTTGTCCGCATATCTTTCGGTGTATGAGACTGCTGTCCTCGTTCTCACTCCGCCTTCCGACCGATGTCGTGCACACCTGCTGATACATTCCCGCCGGCTTCCTCTCCACGCGCTCCTAGTAAGCTGCCTCCTGACGCGTTTCCACCTGCTGCGGCCGAGATACCAGTGGCCGGAACAGAGTGCCTAAGTCTCATACCTCCTTCACCCGCAGTGACAGAGAGTTTCCGCTCCAAAGGCCCGCGAAATTCCCATCTGGCGCGGACGCCCCAATCGAGGAGCATAGCAAGAGCTAGCACGACATAAACCGCTGAGACATAGTTCATCGAGCGTCCCGAAACCGGCATCTTGGTTGGGAAGCTATAAATGACAACGATGAAGAAGGTCCAGGCGAGCAGAATATAGTTGGCCACGAGGCCGAGTTTGTCTCCGACCCAGAAGGGTCCATGGCGGATGTTACTGCGGCCTCGGATGAGGATGCAGATGACTGGGATCGAGTATGAGATGTAGAGGAGGACGATGCATGCTGTCACGGTTCTGTGTTACATTATTAGTTATGGCATAACCAACCAGTAGGTACGGGGCTGATTGGCCGATGGGTGTGGTATCACTTACGAGCTGAAGGCAGCTGTGCTAGCCCAGTATAGAAATCCGACGAGAGCCACGATCGCACAGCTGACAAAGTGGGCGGCCAGGGGCACTTCCAGCTTGGGGTGGACTTGTTTGAGCCATTTATGTCCTGGCAGGCCGGCGTCTCTTGCAAAGCTCCAGCACAGGCGGGTCTGCCATGTATGGCACGCGATGAGGCAGCCAGTCCCAGTGAGAATAACAAGAGTTTCCAAGATACACGCAGCACCCACATTGATTGACTGGTGGAATATCTCAATTATCGGTACACCAGTAGGGCTGAAAGTGACCCGCGTGAGATCTTGAATACTAAACATCATGCCGATGGCGAATGGCCACGCAGTACAGAAGCCGATAGCAACGGTACAGCAAATGGCCAGAGGAATGGTCTTTTCTGGCTTTGAAACCTCCTCGGCCATGTGCGTGGCACAATCGAGGCATGCGAATGCCCACTCTGGGTTCATTAGGCCGATCATGAATGCGATGCCGTTGTTGTGCCAACCAGTGTTGTTGATGAAGGTCGCAAAGACAAACTCAGCTGAGTTGTGGCTTGGGGCGTAGCTGGGAACCGTGACGAGGATTACGGCGAACGAGAGAAGCGAAATGTAGAAGGTTGCACTGGCTACCGTGGGAAGGACTTTGCCGTAGCTGTTGAAAAGGAATGCGACCGCATTGAGAGCTGGAGCAGTCGAGTAGATGTCAGCAAATTATCGAGAAAAATTGTACCATATAATGAGCCCAATGCCCAATCATGGTCTAGAACTGCTCACCCTGGTAGGCAACAATAATGTGCCAGGTTTTGATCTCGAAAGATTCATGTGTGAGTTGGTATAGGCCAACCACGGCGGTGGCCATGGAGAAAGCGACACTGGAAGTGGTGAAGATGCTGCCCACCCAGGCAAAGCAGCCGGTCAAATAGCCAGCAAAATTGGCGTAGCGAGGTGGTGCCAATTCATTTGCCCAAAAGTACTGCCCACCAGCACTTGGCATTGATGAAGCAAGCTCACTGAGCGATATGGCTGCGCAAGAGGTGATGATGGCGACCAGAATGATACCGTAAACGAGAAGAACAGGCCCGCCAGAGTTTATGCCGGTGATCATGGAAGCAGAGATGCCAAACCAGGAGTTTGTTAGCGAGAAGGCGACGCCGAGGACGGACCAGAGTGAGAAGTTGCGCTTCATATCCTGCTTGTAGCCCATCTCGGCCAGCTTGAGGGCATCAGTATCGGGCTCTTGCTCGGCAGCATGGCTCTGTGCTATTTCTGTGCTCGCCATTGCGGGATGCGATTCGAGACTTGGGCCACACACGAAGCTGAGGGACTTGGATAGGCGCAAGAAGAGGGACTGTAGGGTCGAAGGCCAAACAAAGCAGGGAGAATGACGGGTTTTCGGGTAGAAGATAAGTACGTCGGCTATGGAAGTGATTGTTATCAAAGACTCTCACAGTGGAGTTCTCAATATGACACTCTGCCTCGAAATGGGTCGCAACAAGCACCTTGGACACAAAGATTCTAAAAATGTGCCAACCGCGTGGCACCTGAAGTTGCGGCTGTGCGGCTAGGAAAAACACCTTTTCTAGGCTCCTGTGATATTAGAGAGAGAAAACTTATCAGGCCGCGACAAGTTTGTTCACAAGCTGCTCGACCAGGTGGCCAGAATGGATGAATGTCACACAACTTTCCAAGTTGCGCAAAGGGGCTGGCTATCCGCAGCAAACAAAGCAGAGGGAGCATTCGGGAGGGAAGTGAGGAAGATGATGGGAGACAGATAGGAAGATACATCACATTGTGAAAATTGACCTGGTTGCCCGCCGTGGCACTCACACATAGACTTCTCCTTGAAGTCACTCACACCCAAGGCTTTGACATCCAGGTGGCCGCGTTATCTCAACCACCTGCTCCTCAGGAATCACATGGTGACTTGCACTCTAGGTACCTGCGCTGCTCACCACATAGGTACAGCTCCGACGAAAACACAAACCATACCTTGAGTGAATAAAAGAATCATGGTCGAAATTGAGGAATGAGGGTGGCTACAAAGGTGTCAAGGAAGGCAAGAGCGAGGTGGGAACAAGAGAAGGCACCCGAAGACGTGGTTGAGGTTGTATTATGTCATCCTTCCAATGTTCCGCCTCAACGGATATAAAGTCCTGCAACCAACCATGCCCAAAGGGACATGGGCACGACAACCTCGCGTTCTCAAAGCCACAGACAGGCTTTGTACTCGAACTAAAACTCAACGAGAACACCCAGCTAAGTCCTCCGTCCCGGGTGCTGCGTACAGTGAGGTTGCGCCTCGATTGTATTTTGAAGATCCTACCAACGGAACCAGACTACATATGTCAAGCTCGCCTATCGACCTCGACTGAGCTTTTGCATTAAACCAACCTAATAAACTCCATGAAAGTCATGAAAAGAGGTCCCCTTCTTCTACCATCATCAACCAAGTCTATTCATCCCATCACTCGTTCAAATATGCTGCAAGCACAAGGTGCCGCTTGAGACGCCAACGCTATGACATAATTAAATCTTCTTCATCTAACACAAATCGCTCATGTCTATGCTTCATCGTCCGTATCAGGTGGATGAGGCGTTCCCTTGGGGCTGTTCAGCCATTCAATGCTGTAAGGGTAAAGTCAGTAAGATTGGATATAAAAAAGAAATGGGTTCCAAAACTTACTGTCGCAATCTCCGTCGGACATCTCTCTCTTTGATTTGGGCTCTGGTCAACTTCTTCTTTTTCTTCGCCCTAAACTTCATGTCACTATTGTCTTCCGCACCCGAATTGACAGCCGAGGCAGTGGCGCTTGAGACTGCTGAGCTGACGTTGCTAGAGCCAGGTCTTGAGTCTTCGAACCTGTTAAGATCGATCGCAAGGAGGCCTTTGTGAGTGACCCGGCCATCGGCCACGTGCCATTGCTCGGGACAAAGTGCCCCAACAAATTCTTCGTTATGGCTGATCATGACTACACCACCCCTGTAGTCACGAATGGCAACAGCCAAACCACCAAGTGAGTCTCGATCCAAAAAGTTGGTTGGCTCATCCAGCACAAGTAAGTGAGGGTTGTTCCACATAGCACCGGCCAGCACGACCTTCACTTTCTGTCCTCCACTGAGTCCGGAAATTTCATTATGGTTGGCGATTTCTGGGTCCAAGCCAACATCTTCGAAGTGCTTGGCAATGACTTTCGGTTCCAGAATTCGATAGCCTAGACCCTCGCGAGACGCCTCATGATCGTCAAATTCTTGCACGAGCTTTTGGAAACCCCATTCCAAAAGAGTCTCTCTGGAGACTTGGGTGTTGAATTTGGGCATCATGTTACGCCACTTGACTTCGTATTGGAAAGTCTTCTTCCATTTTTGTCGACCCATCACATTTTCTAGTTGTCTAGATCCCTTTCCATCTCCAAGATCGATCCACTTCTCCATCTGCGCCTTGTCTTCATCGGTGAGAATGCGGGTGGCTTTCATCAAAACTTCCCGATCATCACCGTTAGCATATCTCCACTGCAGATATTGGTTCGGGGTTTTCTCCATGTGCATTTCCACGTGCTCAAGAGCGTGTTGTTTGATGTAGCCAATTCTGAGATTGGGATGCTTCTCGACTCTTCCAGTCTGAGGAATGGTTTCACCAGTTAACAACTTGATCAAAGTAGACTTGCCAGCACCATTTGCACCGATGATAGCTACTCGAGAAGACAAACTCAATTGGCATGAAACATCTTGCAAACTTGGTTTCGACGATCCCGGGTATGTATAACTGCAATTGGTCATACGGATGATCGATCGGGTGTTGGATTTCACACCACTGAGAATGCCGGGTGGAGGGAATTTGAACTGAACCTGAGATGCAGAAAGAGTATAATAGCTCTTGCCCTCTGGCTTGACCTTGACGAAGGCAGCCAAATTTCCGACATAGTGAACAAGCTTCTTCTGTTCGTAGTGGTAGATATCGGTGCAGACCGCATCGAGGAAGCCAGAGTCATGAGACACAATCAATGAAGTAATCTCGGTGTGGCTTTGAAGATATTGCTCCAACCATTTGACATTGGCGACATCGAGATGGTTGGTAGGCTCATCCAACAGGAGCACATCAGCTCGCATCAACATTGCCCGAGCCAAGGCGAGCTTCATTTTCCAGCCGCCGGAAAGTGAGCCAACTTTGTGAGATTGGCGTCCTTCAGGACCAGCAGTGAAGCCAACTTCACTAAGAACTTCGGAAATTCGTTCCCTTCCTTCCTTGGCGATTTCAGGGTCTTTGGCCACAAATTCTAGAATGCTGATATCGGCATCCTCTCCTTGGTTGTGTTCCACAAAACATGTTCTCAGCACATCCTTAGAAGGGAATCCTTCTAGTTTGCCCTCAGCTATACTGCGCATGAGGGTGGATTTACCGGCGCCATTGCGACCGCACAGACCATATCGATGACCTTTAACAAGCCGCAAGGTTGTGTGGGATAGCAGTAACATACCGCCGTAAGCAAGCGAGAATTCGGCGTTGACAATTTCGATCTCATCCGGATTGACCACGACCGGAGCGCCATACTTCTTGTGGTCCTCTTCGACGAAATGTTTCTGTACACCTTCCGCGATGGCGGTTCGATTCTCGTCGGGGAGGAGGAACTTAAGGTATGGTGCAACTCTGTCGGGAATCCGGCTGAAGACGCGGCTATTAACATCCTCGCGAACCATCTCAGAGACATAGGTCTGACCAAACTTCCAGAGAGCGGCGTCTTCTTTTTGTAGCCCTCCCTGTGCGCGAAGCTGACTGTCGAGGACTTTCAGGACGTCATCAGTCGTGGTAGGAGCGATTTGACCATTGGTAACACCATCCCTATCGTCTCCCATTGCTTTCTTCATGACGGTGACGGCTCGGTCTGCCAATTCTCTCACCTCAGGGAGGGAAGCGTTATCCTTGACTTTCTGCACGCCAGGTTGCAGTTTTGGCAAGAACGTTCTAGCTTCCACTGGATCATGGACAAGCTTGGTCAGATTCTCAACCACGACAACAGTTTGTCTTAGCACCTCCTGCGATGTCGAAGGGTTGTTCAGAGCCCTTTCCAAGAGGGGAGTGAGAAGAGCAAGGACAGGAGAGGTGACTATAGCGACAAAGGTAGTTTGCGATAGAGCGTGGATGGCCTTCTGTAAAGTTTGAGTGGAAGGATTTTTCATAGTATCAATGAGGAGTGGTATCCGAGGAGCGACATCATCGTTCTGTAGTAAAGTGGTAAGCGAGTTCATGGTCTTGGTAGCAGCCTTAGCGACTTCAGCCTTGAGATCATGCATTCCACCTTCGACAATGGGAATGAGTTCCTTCAGTGTCTTGCCCATGGATTCTCTCAGAACATCCTTGGCTTGTTCCTCCTCTTTGGTGCCACTGCCCATCTGAGCCTTGTCCGCCATCTTGCCCAAGAGTGTAAAGGCGCCGACGGTGCCTTGCCATTTGCCAGTTGGCTTGGAGAGATACTGGGAGAGAGCGGGGAGGAGGCCCACAACCATGGCTTCCGGTGCGAGATTCTTGAACAACTCATCAACGGCATATTGAGCGGATTCGCGAACGGAGGGGCCCTTATCCGCTAGGCCGTCGAGGGCGAGGTTGACCAGACCGCCCTCCTGAACGAGGAAGACGACCTCACTGAGGGGCTGATCTCGAGGGAAACGTTCGAACATGGCGCCGAGGACGAACATGGCGCTCTCTCGCTTTGCGCCATTTTTCTTGTCTGTGGAAGCCTTCTTGATTTCAGGGAGGAGGTTGTACGTGAGCAGGCCACGAATGCCTATGGACTGAATCAAAAGGTTTGTGAGGGCGTAAGCCGCATCGAGGGAAACCTGGGCAGCCTCGGATTCGAAAATGGTGGCGACAATGCCGCTGATCTCTTCTGGGGCAGGAGCAACGCTGGAGAAGGTTGACTTGGAAGCGACAACCGGAGTGGCCATGACTGGTGCCAGACGAGGAGATTCACGATGTGGCATGCTCTGACAAAAGCTGGCGCCAGGCCGTGAGAAATCGAGATTTCCCAGAGATAGGGTTCTTGGAGGGAACAAAGCAAGAGCAGTACCCTCAAACTCGCCCGCTGAGAAGAGGAAGAGTGGAGATTGTTGTTAAAGAAAAGGAAAAGAAAGAATTTAAACAGAGGAGTAGGAAAGGGAAAAAGGTCAGAGGCGTAGGGAGGGGTGATGATTTATTTTTGCTCGGGAAATTTCAAAAATCTGATTCAGCCTGGCCTGCGGTGTTGCGGTCCATTCCCTTGGAGGTCCTCAACCACGTTTTTGGCCGAAGGACCCTGTGGAGGATCTTTGGAGGTCCTTGGGAGGGTCCTTGGGCACCTTGGGGAGGGTCTGCCCAAGTTTCAGACTCTGAAAATTTGGGTGGGAGGGACGGAGGGACGGCTTTTCCGATAAGCGATAAGCGGCAACCTCGAGGTTTGCCCAGCCACTGACGTGTGTCCCTCGGCGTCCCTCGAGGCATTAGCCACAGCCTAACGCCACTAGCATGACCCCCCGGAACAACTCAACTCGTAGCAATGGGCAGCCTCGCTGACTAATTCTTCTTCCTCTTCAGGGTCAATTTCTTCGATGATTTTTCTACAATACCTGCATCTGCACAAGTCTATAGGCCATCATATATCATGAATCTATCAAGTGATTATATCAAATTCGGAAAGATGTCACCAGGGGCCTCTGAAGGCGGAAATGAGAAAATACTGCATGTCGATGGAGGATATGCCACAAGCAATTCTGATATGATCGTCGCCAATTGATGTAGAGAATCGCGGTTTCTAAGGAAAGATATATTCTCCATTTGAGAAGACACAAAACTCCCATTTAGAACTACTCTGCTGTAGAATCTCCCAACAAGATTAGGAGAAGGCCCTTCTGAGAAAAGTTGCGTTCTCACTCATATTATCAAAAATGACGTCGGGGCAACCACCACGAAATCTTAAAATTATTCCGGCATCAAAAGTTGATGATATCTTGGACCACCACTACGAAGTTAAGAACATCCACTTCGAGCACACTCCGCTTCCAGGAGACGGAACTTGAGAAGTTAGAACTACTCATACTCCTGCTCCTGACTTATAGTATCAGACTATATCGAATCAGCCGAACGTCTCCCACACCCTCCTATCCATTCCACGCACAAGTAAAATGACCAGCACGAGCGACGCCAACTCCTCCTCCTCCTCTACATCCGAAATGAAAATACCGATCCCACCAGCGCGGGCCTCAACACTCGCCGCAAACATCTCATCCATCCAAACACGCATCGCATCCGCGGTCTCTCCACCCTCCTCCTCTGCAACCGCGCCACGGCTCGTGGCAGTCTCGAAACTCAAACCAGCTAGCGACATCCTCGCCCTTCACCAGCCACCGATCTCACAGCAACACTTCGGCGAAAATTACGTGCAGGAGCTCCTAGAAAAAGCGCGACTGCTACCGCGGAGTGTCCGCTGGCACTTCATCGGAGGACTGCAGAGCAACAAGGCGGCGCAGCTGGCGCGAGAGGTGGACAACCTGTGGGCGGTGGAGAGCGTCGACACTATCAAGAAGGCCGGGTTACTCGAAAAGGGCAGGAAAGAGCGAGACGAGCGGTTGGACAAGCAGTCAGGAAAGCAAGAGGTGGAAAGAGAGCCGCTCCGCGTCTTCATACAAGTGAACACCTCGGGCGAAGACTCGAAATCTGGGCTCGAGCCCAACTCGTCTGACCTACTCGACCTGGCACGATATGTACAGAACGAATGCCCGCACCTGCGTCTACAGGGGCTGATGACCATCGGAGCGATAGCACGGTCGCGCGCGACGACACCAGAGACCGAGAACGAGGATTTCATTACCTTGCGAGATACTAGGGACTGGGTGGCGAAGGAACTCAGTCTGAAGGTGGAAGAGCTGGAGTTGAGTATGGGCATGAGTGAAGACTTCGAGGGTGCGATACGTCAGGGGAGCAATGAGGTGCGTGTCGGGAGCACCATCTTCGGTGAGAGGCCCCCGAAGAAGGATGCGAAGGTGCTGGAGGATACCAACGAAGCGCAGAAGTAGTTGGAGACTACGGATCTCAAAACTATAGAGAGAACCCGACTGGCCTAGTTATATCGTGGTGGTCAAAAGTACTATTTTATTATATTATCGTCCGTCGCCTGACCGATGCAAAGGATACGTCCTACACAAGTGGATCATCTGGATGAGGAGGAAGACCAACAAATACTCCACGGCTCATGGCTTTAAAACGGATAGTCTGTCTGTTCCTTGATGCCCATGTGCTGGATACAGAATTGCCTCCATCAGGGTACTACTTCCTCGAGTCGAGTCTTCCTTCACAAGAGAGCAACCTTCACTTGGTGGGGTTTATATGCACAAGGCGTCCTCCCTAAGGACTCCTGGCAAGGCGATCCTGCATCATATTCAGCAGGATCCCGGGAATTGTATCCTGGGTGGCGCGAATCGTCAACCGGTACATCTGCACGAATGGTCAGTGTTTTGATCCGAAGATGGAAAATTGAAAGAGGGGAGGTGGAATCATACCTTTTGCTGGGGATTCGGCTCCAACCGCAACAAGCAACCTGTCTTGCCCTTCTCTAGCTGTAGGACAGCACATCCCACGATATTCTTGGGGTTAGGATCTACCGTGTCCAAGATTTTCCAGCGGAACCCAAGCACCACGTCTCGCGTGTGCTTGTCATTCATCGTCGCCGATGGCGATCGGAGCCCGAACGTGCTCTGTGCCTCCATCGGGCCCGAACCAATCTGGCGCCAGCGTTTGAAGAAATCCTCGGCCGAGAGTTCTGAAGGGTCCATGAAGCGGTGGGGGAGTATGGGGAGTTTAAGCGTGTAGGCTTGGAGAGCCCCCGCGAGGTATGAAATGCGGATGGTGGGCGCTTCGGAAAATGGCCCGACGGAGGTACAGACGATTGTTTGTTGGACTTGAGATTCGGACTCCACGGACGGGTCGGGCAGACTTTTCGTGTCGACCTTGAGATTGGGGGCAGATTTGTTGTCGAGGGTTGTAGTGAATGACCCGACGGGGAACGATGCCTTGTTTGTAAAGTAGAGCTTCACCACCCCCAAGTGTCCACGATACTCGGCTCGAATACCAACTTGGATTTGAGGATCTTCAAAAAGCACCCCTTCATCTGCAAAATACATCTGCTCGTATCCAATCTCCCAATCTGGTGAAAGATGCGTTGTGCTGGCAAGATTTGGCATAGATGTCCCATTGCTGTGGCCATTCATATCCAATCCAGCAAGGTCGTTTGCCGCAGAGCCATTCTGTCCCGTCGCCCTAGAAGCCGTGCCGTTGGCACTTGAACCGACTTGGGTGCCATTGACGATCGTAGTGAACGATCGTTTCAGGCCCGTCTGCTGAGCAAGTATAATCTCTTGCTTGTCGGCGTTTGCATCCTTTCCTCCCACAAGCCAGGTCCGCCGCTCACTAGTGCCTGCACTCTTCTTGTGCAGTCTTTGAAGAAGGATGGATGCCCGTTCGGAGAACGGCGGCATCTCGTCACAGATGGTCCTTAGGAGATCATCTGCGGGTAGAGTTGCAATGGTCAAGTACTCGCAAGCCCTTTGCTGCAGCTCCGAATCTGGAGAGTGGCTATAAAACTGGAACATCTGCAGTAATTGCGGCTTGATCTCCGGGAAGAGATTGACGAACTTGACGAATGTGGACAAGAGTAGGGCTCGGGTTGCATCTGGTGCCGAGATCATCTTGTTCTGTAAAGCCATCAATTGTTCAATTGGACTGCACCCTTTGTTATCGGCGATCAAATGTCCAAACTCTCCCAAAAGGTAACCGCCGATTTTGACAAGTGTGTCGTGGCAATTATCACCTTTTAGGTATTCAAAAATGTGTTGGGCGGCGTGTGCTTGCAATTCCTCATTGTTGGTTACAATTTGAACGACTCTCTGCCACACTTCGTCACTGACATGATCTCCTGCCATTGCCAAAAGCCGGAGGGTAATCTCGATGTACCATTGAGCATCGGTTGCATATTTCTCAGTCAGGATGGCAATCTTCAGCGTCATCTCTTCTCGAATCGAATAGTCGGCCGATTGCAGATACTTCAGCAGTTCATTTACGATCGGCTGGGCGTTGGACGTATCACACATGCTGTATAGAAGATCCAAACCCTTTCTCCGCACACTGATATCTCGATCACGTAGTGATCCAATAATGAGACTCTGGTGGCGTTGAATGGGATCTAGCGTGTCTGATCTCGCTGCCAAATGTGTCATCGCATCAAGTCCCAAGTAGCGAACATTTGTCTCTCTCGACTGAATGAACTTTCCTAGCTTTGTAGATATCTGCATCATCAATCCATGTTCTGTGTCAAGGTGGATGAGTAAATTAATTGCTTCGAATAACACTGCATTTTGCGCATTGTTTTGCTGGACATTCTTGGGCGCCTCGGATGCGAACTGTAATATTGCTTGGAGTGAGTCACGTATGATTTCGCGCACATGCGTGTCTTCCGAGGGAGGGTAATATTGTAATAATTTCAGGAATTTGACCTGAATCCAAGGACAGGGCACCTTGTAGTAGAAGTAATCTGGAGACACATCGTTCTCGAGGACAATTCTTCTGAGCCGTTGAGCAGCCTTGACATAACTGCCCTTGAAGGCCTCGGGGTTGTCTTGGACCAGCGCCATGACCAAGGAAGTCACAGACAGGACGACTCCCATGTCTTGATCATCCATCAGGGAAATAATTCTTTCTGACCACTCGGGCTGTATGATACCCGGATACTTTCTGTATAGTCTCAACAGCGTCAAGGCGGCCTTTTTCTTGACAAAGGATTTAGAGGTTGGGGATATAAGGAGGCGATGGACATCCACAGCCAGGGCTTCGCCCATCTCTTTTCCGCCGACATTAGCCACCGCATGGAGTGCCAGACAATTATTGAGCTCATTGTGATCAAGCAAGTCTTTACGGATACTGTTGACGACTAGATGAAGGAGTTCGTGTTGTTCATGCAGGAACAGGGTGACCGCAAGGTAGCCAATCTGTTTCTCTGAATACTTTGTGGCAGAAATGAGATTGACGGCTTCCAGATGGCCGAAGTCGACATTATATCCTTGGATATAAATATACAGTAACTTGCAGACGTATTTCTTCTTCTGGTATCCATCCAGTTTCTCACTCTTGAACTTTTGTCTGATATTGGCCAACTCTTTGTTGATGCGCTTCTCCTCTAGTTCCCTGGCTCGGGCGTTACGGAGATCGGCAATAAATTGGACAAGACCACGCATAGACGACATTTTGGAACAGCGAGACGCAGCAGCATCTGCCTGCCGCTGCTATGCGGTGATTCCGAAGGAGGAGGCGGTGGGACGCGAATGAGGGAGACGGAGAGGGGGCGGATCAATGGTGCATTCTTTGGACCAATTCACTTCTCACAGTCATCGCGCAAAGTGAATAGACGGAGGAGACAGAGGAGCAGTCATAGTCTGACAAGATACACGAACCAATGTTCGTATTCTGGGGCCACCAGCTCTTGAGATGTGGTTGGTAAATGGAGGGAGTTAGCAGTATTCCGTCCCATGGCATTAGAGCCATCTCAGGGACCTTATGCACAAAGCCAAACATCACTAATGAACTTGACTGTGCCACCAATTGTTGCCAAAAATGGAAAGGCGTGGTCTAATAGATCTCTTCTGCCCACAGCAATCACCCAAATTTGGAGATGTCGCCTCGACAGCCACTAGTGCCACCCACAGGGTCACTAGCAGTGCTACTAAACCGTCTAAATGGTCATCAGACACAATCCTTTAACTGAGCATTTTGGATATTTTTATGAATTTGGACAGCCCGAATCGGTGCGGCTTCATCGGAAATAGCCTCATGCAGAGTTAAACCAGAGACGCACTGGAGGATATCGTTCATGAATGGTCTGCTAGTGCAATCATCTCGTCAAGCAGCGCCACAGTTTCCACCGGACTCGCTATCCATGCGCAACAACAAGCGCTGCGAGCCTTGAAATCATTGCCTCCACCGCTCAAGAACTGATCGCCGACATGAAGGGTACTCGATGGAGGGATGCCTCCAAACCATTTCTGGCATGACTGAACCCCTAATGATTTGTCCCCAATATCCAGGAAAACATCTGCACCCCCATTGAACACCGTGAAAGGTATGTTTGCGTGAATTGGTTTCTGCCCAGTCCCAGGGGCATTCAGTGATGCTTCCACTACTTGCTGCACAACGAGAACAGTCTCCTCCAGTTGCTCACGCGTCAATTTCTTTGACTGATCTGCTGCATAAATGCCCACTGCTCGCTCCTTTCTCAAGACCTTGGCCTGCAGATGCAAAGTCCGAATGCAGGAGTGGAAGGCAGCTTCAGCCACATCGAGTAGTGATTGAATAGCAGGCTCATTCCAGTTATTCATTGCGTCCAAAACCCACTCTCGGCGATGGATATATCGTAGACAATGCTCTGCGGACTCGTCAAACACTAGCAAGAAGTTCGACTCACCACCCATGATGATCAGATTTTCCTTTTGTTCCCGAGTAAGTTCTCGTGATGATTTTACCGCGAGAAGGAGGCCAGACAGGCGATTGAAGTAGTTCTGGGGCTGTGTGTACCCGGCGGCTGTCACAATACCTATCCTTACTCCTCGAGACAAGAAGTGGAGGAGCCTGGTAATGACTGGGTCGGTCTCTGGTGAATGCAGAGACGCGCCATCTTCGTACAGGGTTACGTCACCATCGAAGGTAAGAAGCTCTAGGCCAGGCATCAACTTGGTCTTCAAGGATCTGTATGGCTTAGGCTGGATCATAGCCAAGATTTGGGCTGTGTTCAAAATTAAACGAATATCATTGAATGATGGGGCAACAAATCGACGGGATGAGATGGCACGTATTGCATCTTGGTGCTTGAACGAATCCTCAAGGGCCAGCGGGGTGAAGAAGGTTGAGATCGTGGGAACCAGCATACTGAGCTTCGACCGCGTTGATGTTTCTTGGTGATTGACTAATATGTCCGGTAAACGAGTGGCCTCCGCGTTGAGGTCTCAACTCACTATGATCCAGTATCAAGTCTTCCACATCTCTGAATATCTCGGCGTATCTTTGGCGAGCAGACCGGGCCATGGTGTCGAGGCTGTGAGCATGCTTTTCGTCGTATTCAACCGCTGGTTGTGAATTGAGTACGAAAGGAACCGCCAGAAGACCCTGCCGCTTATTAGAATTGCTTTGCAGCTTCGACGATGGTGGCGCTTCAAAAATCAGCGTCAACTTACCTTGATCCATTCGATCTAGACCTAAGGTTAGCCTCCTATAATAATCGGAACAGACACCTCCTATAATAATCGGAACAGACATCAACGTACTAATTGATCACGACGATGTGTCTTTTGCATCATTCTAGTCAGTTTTCATACACAATTCTGGAACAAATATCTGATTGCTTGCCTTCAACGCATCTGAGGGTTGTTAGTCGCCAAAGAAATATAACCTGAGAATGAGGGGCAATACATTCAACTCTATACCTGGTCGTCATGTCTACGAGATTTGGTTTGGTAGTAGAGGAGGAGTATGGCAATAAGAGCTGCAGTGTAGTCAATGTTGCTCAACAAAAGTAGCAAACAGTAGATGGTTGAACAAAGCGGTGGTGAGACGGGTGTCGTATCAGTTCGAAGGAAGTTCGATTGAGCGGTTAGCAGCAGTTGTCTTGATCAGAGGAGGGCCAATTCATCAGGGGATCGTTTTCACGCTCTGGAAGAGAGCTTCCCGTCTTGTTTGATGTTCTGAAGGGGTGCTGTTGTTCACCGATATCAGAAAACACCTGTGTACTATTAATCTAGGTGGTAGTTTACACCTGTCACCCGCATTGGGATGCAGCTGGGGCTTAGGCGACGGGAGTATAATAGGTGCCCCGGAGCCCTGTACGGTGCCACTTTAATTTAGCTTACCAGTGAAACTTATCCCCACTAGCCTTGGCCCTGGCATGTGGAAAGCCAGCCGATGTCAGTTAACAGCTCTTTTCCGTATTACTCCTTTATCTGCCAACTTGGACAACGGACACGGAGGAACCACTCCTCACTCCTCACTCTCCTGATCCATCAACGAGCACCCATGGATCACCATCAACGGAAAACCTCGACTTGACTAATCGTGGAATTATGCGCACCAAAAATTGGCTACTTTGCCACAGCATATCCCTGGGGCACACAAACCTTATGGGGAACGCCGAGGTAGATCGGAGCAATGGTTCCTCCGTACACGCTCAGCTATTTGACATCAACCCTTTATATCAAAGGTAGCGGGCCTAGAAGCTCAAGATGGAAGTGCATCATTTGCCCGACTGAGGGGAGTCACAGAGCCTCCTTCCAAGATGTCGTCAGATATGTTGAGTATCAGTATTCCTTCATTTGCGGACCCTTCCAAGTACCAGCTCTCAAAATTCCCTCGTCCAGCCGTGTCTGAACCGACGGATGTGGTCATTCAAGTCCACGCCGCAAGCATTAACCCTATAGATGTTAAGAAAGCATCTGGGGTTTTCAAGGCTGGCCTTCCTGAAGAGTATGTAACCTCCCCCCCCTTTCCTTTGTACAGAGCTTATGAAAACGAACAGGTTTCCATATAAGATTGGATATGATTGTGCTGGTGTGGTAGTTGAGATTGGGAATGAAGTCTCGCGAGTCAAGGTCGGAGATGAGATATACGTGCGATTGCCGGAGAAGTCTCGAGGTATGCGGAGTAGTCTACTCATCAGACTCACTACTTCAATACTGATCCTAGTCTAGGGTCATGGAGCGAATACGCCAAATGTGCAGACTCCTTTGTGGCGCTCAAACCCAAGTCCCTGTCATTCGGTGATGCGGCGTCGTTGCCCTTAGCCGCACTCACTACATTACAAGCATTGCGGAAATATCGAGGCTCCTTAGCCGGGAAGACCGTGTTTGTTCCTGGTGGCTGTAAGTACAACCCACCATCTCTCGGCGACCCAACGCTTTTACTCAATTTGGAACAGTAAGTGGCACTGGCGCATATGCGTGTCAGTTGGCCAAGAATGTTTTTCACGCTGGCAAGGTCATCACAACAGTGTCCACCTCAAAGGTCGACAAAGTGCCACAGCTACTCGGGGAGGGTGTGGTCGATCAAAGTTGTCCTCCCTCAAATCCTACGCTTCTGGCTTTGGCCATCATGCTGATTTAGTCACAGTCATCGACTATACCAAAGACGATGTTATGAAGATTATCCCCCGCGGCTCGGTTGACTTCATCTTGGACACCACCGCCCAAGCGATGCAGTTCCTGTCTCTGATGACACCATCGACGAGCACCATCATCTCCATATCAACACTACCATCTGGCACTCAGCTACAGGAGGCTCCCGTAATGAATCGCCCAGACAGACCACGACTCCCATGGTTCATCCGCCTCGCCTTGAATGCAGCGGATTCAATTAAACAGTTCCGAGCCTGGCGATGGGGTGTTCACTACGAGTACATGTTTCTCGAATCAAATGGTAAGGATTTGGAGAGTCTGAGTAAATATGTCGAAGAAGGTCGTCTTTCGCCAGTGGTTGGTTCTAGAGTGAACATCCGAGATATTGAAAAGGTTCGAGAAGCGTGTCAGATAGTTTACAGTGGCAAAGGTGGCATTGGTAAAGCGGTCATTGATGTCCTTGGATGATTTGGACGTCTCTGAATGCGGCTGCTCCCCCATCAGAGCACTTATCCTCGGTGCGAACTAGTCCTCTATCCATTGCGGCCTCATTCGATGGGAAGCAAAAGATGCTTTGAGTCCAACTTTCAACCTAAATCTCAAGCCACGCGCCCGATGAACCTGGGTCGAAGGGGAGTTCGCCAATTTCAAGGAGCGTTATTCCACAAGCCCCCCCCCCCCCGAGGTCTCAGCGTGCAGAAACGGGGACCCGGGTCCCACTGCCAGCGTCAGTATGAGAAGGCAGTCAAATATCTGTCTGGTGCTCCGTCACTCATTAATTATTTAGCCTAAAATCTAAGCGTGGAATTATCGCTCTGAATATCATTTCATTAAGGTGGCACGAACTGTGAATCTAATTAGCCCGCCCGTTTCCTGCCTTGGCTGGATTCAAGATTGCAAGAATTTAAGTAATTCTTGGTTTACTTCGTCAACACAAATTGTTGGTAACGCGTGTGGTGCTCCAGGAAATTCCTTCAAGGTCCCCTGTTTGCAGAATTTTACAGATCTTCGTCCACTGGTCTCGATAGGTACAACTTGATCGTCGGTTCCGTGCAGTACCTAAGCGGAGGAGTTAGCTATGAACTTGGGCGGTGGTGGGAGCTAGTTGAAACGAGGTAGTTATGGTAGACTTACCAGAATAGGGATATCTGCACTTTGCAGATCTTTGGAGGTATCGGTCTCAGAGAATGCTTTGATGCAATCATATGCAGCTTTGAAATCACATCGCATACCCTGTTGCCACCAGCTCCAGATCTTTCCCTGGCTCACATTTGCACCAGGTCTGTTAAAGCCAAAGAAAGGCCCTGTAGGTACGTCGATGAAGAACTGGGCTCGATCTTTGACCATCGCATCTCGGAAGGAATCGAAGACCTCGATTGGTACACCAGCCGGGTTTGCCTCTGTCTTCAACATCCCGGGCGCGACGGCCGATACAAGTACTGCTTTTGAGACACGGCTGGTGCCATGTCTGCCCAGGAATCTAGCGACCTCACCGCCGCCAGTAGAATGGCCAACTATCATGGCATTCTGAAGATCGAGCTTTTCGAAAAGCTGATGAAGGTCGTCGGCATAGGTATCCATATTATGGCCTTCCCATGGCTTAGACGAATTTCCATGGCCACGTCGATCGTGTGCAATCACACGGTAGCCCTTGCTAGCAAGGAAGAACATTTGATTCTCCCAGTCGTCCGAGCTCAGTGGCCATCCATGGCTAAAAACGACGGTTTGAGCTGTTTAGGAACCCCAATCCTTGTAGTAAATCTCAGTACCATCGTGTGTGGTGATATAAGGCATTTTGGTAGCGCACTGTAAATATGTGTCTATGGTTAGGGACTGCTTGTGTCAGAGTACAATGGAGCATTGTGTACGGCGCGGTCGTGCCATCTCTTATAACCCTTGAATAAGACAGAACACATCATTCTGGCTAAGCATGTTAGCCCTGGTGTCATTTAGCTGGGAGCCAGCTGATTTGCAGTAGCATTTTCTTCTCCTGGCGACGTAATGTTTCGTAGAGGCCAATGCGACAACACGGACATGTTAGGCTCGACTTTTGACTTTCTGCAGTTGACGAGCACGGAATATGGAGCTCATTATTCAGACGCACTGTCAATGATACCGTTTTACCAACATCAAAGGAGCGAGTAGCGAAGCCTGTGCTTGCATGAATCTGCGGAATGAGAGGGATGGCCAAAACTTTCTCCCCCAGGGCAAGCGCCATCCGGATATTCATTTCTCCTTTGAACTTTCTCATCTTCTCCTCGGCGGCTACAGCAGATGTAAAGAACTTGAAGATCGAAAATAGGAAGTCAGATGGGAATTCAATATCCTCTTGCACCCTCTAGTCTTATTTATGCCGTTCTTGGTCCTGGGTTTCCCACCGCTTTCAAACTGGAGGTTCAATGGCATGTGGGACTACTGATGAAGCCTAATGGTGTTGATCCGTTGTGCGAGCCTATCGCAAACTAAGTTCGGAGTACATTGGTACTGGTAGTGAAATGGTTTGGCGGACGGGGTCGTCGCCTGCTGACAGTCACCCCTGTGCGCTTTCTAGCAGGGGGATGCAATCGCCTAGACCGAAGATAGGCGATATGACGTCGAACTGTTTACACGATATAAAAATATCTCTCTGAGTATTCCAAATTATTTCCTTGCTCCTCGTTGACTACTTCATCACACGAAAGATGCTATGCGCTGTCATCCAGCATTATTAGGCTTGACACATAAACCAAGTGTGTTACCTTTGGAGAGGTCCTTTCTACGAGTAACGACAGTCACGTATCCAGGTACGGTGTCCCAGCGCAAAGGCTCTCCTTAGCAGAGGGATTGGTCAAGGTGATCGTCAGGGACGATATCAGGCATCATTCCGGGCAATTGTTGTGATGCCAGCGCAGGGGACACGATTGTCCTGGAAGGTCAGCGCCCCGGGAGGTATCGAGCTGTGGTTTTCAAGCACGTCGTACGGACAATAAACCCAGGGGTAGCGGTTGGCAATACCACACCCATATCTCATGCAAGTTGAGACAGTGTCACTTCTTCCAAAAATGATGAGCATCTCGAAACCTAGTACCGAGTACTCGGTATGCTGACCGCTTGTTACTTGAGATGAACGAAAAGCCAGTGTTCACTGCGCTTCAAAAGGTCCAGCCATCGAGTTCGCCTTGCCAAGCAACGCAACTCAAAGTTTGGACTACTACAAGCGAGAATACGAGGCAACCTCTATTTTAATTTCAGCCTCATGCTTTAATTGGATTCCTTTCTCCTGGACAGCATTGCGAGCGTCGAAAGGCGTATTTTCCGAGCCGATATGATGTTCAGCCACATCTTCATAGACCGCTTTTCGATGAGCTAGATTCACATTCTCAGCCATAGCCACATGGCTTTGGCGACTTTGCGATCCGCTAGTGGAGATGCCAAAGTCTTATCAATGAGGAGATTTTGACCATGGGAATTTCAAAGCGGAGCGACAGTTGGTGCTCATTGGCTACACTCCTGAGTCCAGGGATACATAAGAATAATCTACCGCCCACGGTTACGGAGTAAACGCAGCTGTTTGAACCCCCTAATTGTTGAGTACTAGCAAGATACGACTCTGGAGTCTGTACTTCGCACGAACTCTTCGTCGCAAAAGCTCGACTTCCAACTACAACCTGCACCTCTAGCAACAACAATGCGTCCCGTCTACCTCTTCGTTGCCACACTGGCCTGTGCAGCGGCTCTACCTGCAGCAGCGCCCGTCGACCCAGTTCTGCCTGTCACGCGCGACGCACTTCCGGATCCCGTCAAGAAGGGACATTTTGGAGGACCTGAGGCACGAGAGGCCGAGCCGGAGCCAGAACCGATTAAGAAGGGGCATTTCGGAGGCCCAGGAAAACGAGAAGCCGAAGCTGATCCCGAACCTATTAAGAAGGGACATTTCGGAGGACCTGAGACTCGGGATGCTGAACCGGAACCGCAACCTATCAAGAAAGGACATTTTGGAGGGCCTGCAAAACGGGAGGCTGAGGCCGACCCGGAACCTGTCAATAAGGGACATTTCGGAAGCCCAGATCAAGGGCCAGCACAGCTCTAGACGAGAGAATAGGGGGCATTTTTACTGGCGTTGACTAGTACAACGCAATCTTATTTGCTACTATAGAACTGAATCAGTGAGCCGGTTTGCCAGAGAAGTCGCGTTGCCCTGACTCCTTTTAAAATAGCCTACTGTTATGATCCCTTCGGACAATGGCAAGGCAATCAAATCATACAGTATACATCAATGGAGAAGAGAAGCTTAATTGGGCCTACAATGCAGTCAAATGTCGCTCCAGGTGATATATATATTTGAAATATTCTACGGCGGGGGGCTAAGTCTAGGAGCATTTCCCTCTTGCATCATAGCAATACTAAACGGCTCAGGGGGCCTCTTCGCTTTGATACTGATTTACATGGTTGGTACATTGTTGATAAGGTTGGACACCACGCTCAATTTTGCAAAGTCGATTCAAAGGGAGGCGACTGTCGATAAGCAATGAGTCGAGTTGTTCATGGTGACGTGGTGTTTGTCAGTGGTTGGATGTATCTTCTATGCTGTTAGAATCTAGAAGCCACTCTCCATCACCTAGGAATCTTTCCAGTTGAGGATGTCTCAAATATCTAGAAAGGAGACACTAGCGGTTTGATCCTATTGTCGCCTACGACCGTCTCCACAGGGCCACAAGTGGCTGCGAAGTCCAAGGGCCCTTATATGCTGGCGTAGAGGCCAAGCAACCCCATCAATCAACCATGTTATAATGATCCCAAGATCTCAATCACTACATCATCGAATTTCCTGCCCGGATCACGCGCAATGCCTGAGTTGTCGGCTTTCGAACAACCCTGCATGGTCCACGACCACATGGTATGTTTGGGGGCATCCTGCGTAGGTTTCGGGGTGAGTTTGACGCTGACGGAGTGGGAATGAACGGCGACTTGGATCTTTTGGATTGCTTCCCCAGCCTCCCAAAGCGTGAGCTCACCGTTGTGCGGACTGGAAATTTTCCAGTGTCTGGAATTGCCCTGACGGGCGTTTTGAGTTGCAATTGAGCGATTAGCTACTAGAGACGCAATGTGTGTGACGAGGTCGAGTAGCAGGACATGCCGGATGAATGTTGTGCATGCTTCAAATGTCTCGTGCTGAGAGAACGGTGCCGTTGCGAACTCGAAGTCTACCTCTGAGGTTTCAAATCGGGAGCCGAATAACGGAGGGCCCAGGAAACTGGCTAGTCCTATTTGAAGACGTCGGTCTCCCGTGAGAGTTAATTCAAGTGCTGTCTTGGCCGGAAGCATTAGGTCTGCTAAGGTTGTAGTTGTGGGCTCGATCTTCACTGATTTGAAGATCTCAGAGTTGGAGGCCTGGGTTTTCAAAGCAATTGGCAGACCTGCTTTTGCGAATGGCTGGGTTTGTGCATTACAGTAAGCCCACAAAGCAGTCAGCTGCGTCCGATGGCGGAGATGTGCAATGATTGGGCGGATCAGCGCGTATTCAGGAATTGGTCGAGGCTTGAGTGTCATAACTGGCGGCCGTTGTGATCGTCTAGCCAGATTTTGTTCATGAGCTGCATTGAGTAGTAGACGCAATGATGTTCCGACAAATTCGGCTGTCTCGTTATCTCGAGGACTCATGGTCTCGTCGCCTTGAGTGTCCTCCCCGAAAAGGAGAGAGAGCCTGGAGTGGGCATCTAGGGCAATCTCAATATGCTGCCCCTGAGTCGTGATGCCTTGGTTCGCTATGGTCCGTGCCTCTCGGCTAATCTCATAGAACAATTCCTCTTCAAATAGGGAATCCCGCGCCGCAGTGATTTGTTGATCAATATTTGTACTTTCATCTTTTGCGATTGTACTGAAATGGAAGATCCCTGTTGTCTTGTTGCCTCGACTGACAGATACTACCAGCCGTTTTCGTCTTCGTGGACTATCCAGACTGACAGTGCCATCTTCTAACTGACGTAGGAGAGCAAAGCCGCGATCCCTGAACTGCTGCGCGGCTTCTGGGAAGCCAAAATGAACACCAATCGCCTTAGCATCACGTGGCAGTCTACTGACTGGCCAACCACGAGAGTTGAGATCAGCTATCTGGGCCCAGTATCTCGATTCTTTTTCCCCTTCGGCTTTCAGCTTGATTGAGGCGTTTGCAAGCTTTTCTGATGCCGACTTGAAACTTTCCGATCTCCAACCTTGAGAGATCAGGTTCAATTGTTTGCGAATGGCAGCCGAAGGAGCTTTGTTTTGTAGTACATGGGTTCCGAGCGTTCCTATGGGCACAGCCTCTTTTAGGGCCGGTGACATGGAGCTCTGTGCTGGAACAGATTGCTTTGATATGAGCAGCGAGACAAAGTCGAGTGCGCATAAAACTTCATTTTGGGCATAACTATGGGAATTAGCTGGGGTCGAAACACGGCTTGATGGTTGACAGGGCATACTTCAATTTTTCGAGCATCTCCTCTCTGCGCTTCCAAAGACGCTCCTGCCGTTTCTGGGGCGCCTCATCCTCATCTGCATTTTCTTGTTCAGAAGTTGGCGCGTCCGTCGTTAAGGGGTCATGTGCAGACTTTTTGCCCTGATTCTCGACGCGTAGAGATTGCTCCGTCAAATGACGGAAGTGACCCTTCTGGGTCACAATTTGTTGGATTTGAGCTTGCAAAATCTGCTGTTGAGAAGACAATTCCGGAGGGACGAGAAGGCTGATAGATTTTGATTCAGACATGACGAGCAGAGATTTGCTAGTAATGTGCTTGCTTCTGCCAGGTCATCCGTGACCTTTACTCGTCGACGTCGAATAAACGGGATGGGCTAATAATGTCGAACCTCGGCGGGAGACAGTCTCGGCACATGTGGGCGAGAATTGGTTTCTTTAGCTTGCTGGCTGCATCTCTGATTTGTAGTCGTAATGAACAGGCTGGACTGAGAATTCATCCCTCTCGGACCATCATGTTCACCGTTTGGTTTAGGTATGTTGACATTAGTCTTGTCATGGTTTAGCAAGGCGGTGAAGGCTGCCAATTTGAAAATGGCAATGTAGCCGAGGCACGTGAGAGCAAACCCCTCAAATTGCCAGGGAGACTCACAGTCACCCAAGAGATCGCCTGGGGTCAGGTGATAGTGGGTGAGCGTGACCGAGCTTCAGGCTTCAAGCAGTTTAGAGGCCAAGGGTGTCTGGAGTGCCTGAGCAGCCGGGTCAACCAAGCCTAAATCGAGCTAACTGGTTAAAGGTAAAGCCAGCTCGGTCCCCCAGAGCTTTTGGAGAATTGCCCCTCTCCCTGGAAGTCCAAGCCAGCTCCTACTTTCCCTCCAATGATGTTGCCCCGCTCTCACCACTTGCTCACTTGATTGCCCTCCTCAGCCTATCGCTTTTTATCTTTGCAGAATTACTTATTATCATTCAAACCTCCAGCTTTCCTTTACGGTAGAGCTTCCTTTTGATGCTACAACCTGAGCTTTATTCTTCTGTCCGTCTATTTCTGCTTCCCCATCGGCTATAAATCTTCCTTCCTCCCCCCATCTAATCCTGTCGAGTCCCCGAGCTGTCAAACTGTTCAACTCCGATATTGATTCCCACCGTCTCACCACTTTTGTCCCACCTTCATCGAGCTGCGTTGTTGACAACAACCTATAAGCCAACATGGCAACCAAATTCCCCCCTCAGAAGAAACGTCGTATCGGCGTCATGACCAGTGGAGGTGATTCTCCTGGCATGAATGGCGCCGTCAGAGCCGTTGTCCGCATGTCAATTTACATGGGCTGCGAATCATACGCGATCTACGAAGGCTACGAAGGCCTGGTGCAAGGCGGAGATCTGATTAAAGAGATGAAATGGGAAGATGTCCGTGGCTATCTCTCCCGTGGTGGAACATTAATTGGCACTGCAAGATGTATGGCCTTTATGGAGCGTTGGGGTCGCCTCAAGGCTGCCAAGAACATGGTTGACAAAGGCATTGATGCTCTGATCATCTGTGGTGGCGATGGCAGTTTGACTGGCGCAGACAAGTTCCGTTCCGAGTGGCCTGGCCTGTTGAAGGAGTTGGTTGAAACTGGAGCGTTGACACAGCCTGACATCGAGCCGTACAAGCATGTCAACATTGTTGGTCTCGTTGGCTCTATCGATAACGATATGTCGGGCACGGATGCTACAATTGGCTGCTATTCTTCTCTCGAACGTATTTGCTCGGCTGTCGATGATGTCTTCGACACTGCCGCTTCTCATCAACGAGGCTTCGTCATCGAAGTCATGGGTCGTCACTGTGGCTGGCTGGCCCTGATGGCTTCGATTGCCACTGGTGCGGATTTCGTCTTCATTCCAGAAAAGCCGCCCAGAGTCGGCTGGGAAGGTCAAATGTGTGATATTATCACAAAGCACAGATCGCGAGGAAAGAGAAGGTCAATCGTCATCATTGCAGAAGGTGCCCACGACATGGACTTGAAGAAAATCACTGCCAATCAGGTAAAAGATCTTCTCTCCGAGAGACTCAAGTTGGATACAAGAGTTACGGTTCTGGGCCATACACAACGTGGAGGTCAAGCTTGCTCGTATGACCGTTGGCTGTCCACCTTACAAGGTGTCGAAGCTGTAAATGCCGTCCTGGAGGCTACCCCTGAAACCCCCACCCCGGTCATCACGATTCGCGAGAACAAAATCGAGCGATCCAATCTCATGGAAGCCGTGGCATTGACCAAATCAGTCACCGCAGCTATCAAGGCCAAGGATTTCGACAAGGCAATGCAGCTACGCGATGTAGAATTTAAGGAATACTACAACAGTTATATGATCACTACTTCGACTGATCACCCTAAACTGCGACTCCCAGAGGGGCAGAGGCTCAGGGTTGCAATCATACACGTTGGTGCTCCGGCAGGTGGCATGAACCCGGCGACTAGAGCAGCAGTCGCTTATTGCTTGACCAGAGGTCATACCCCTATCGCCATCCATAACGGGTTCACTGGCCTCCAACGGCATCACGACGACAAACCAATTGGGTCAGTCCGCGAGTGCAAGTGGATTGATGTTGACCCATGGGTTAATGAAGGTGGTTCGGAAATTGGTACCAACCGGGCACTTCCAAGTACAGACATGAAGAAGACAGCTGAATGCTTTGAGTTGTACAAATTTGACGCCCTCCTTCTGATCGGTGGATTCGAGGCATTTACCGCTGCTAGTGAACTCAGAAAAGCTAGGTCTCAATACCCTGCTTTCAAGATCCCGTTAGTCGTGTTGCCGGCCACAGTCTCCAACAACGTCCCTGGCACCGAGTATTCTCTCGGCAGCGATACCTGTCTGAATACTTTGATCTCATTTTGCGATGCTATTCGACAATCGGCTTCGTCCTCAAGGAGGCGAGTCTTTGTTATCGAAACGCAAGGTGGGCGATCCGGCTATCTTGCAACAATGGCAGGTCTTTCAGTTGGTGCGCTTGCTGTCTATATTCCCGAAGAGGGTATCAATATCCATATGCTTGCCCGGGATATTGAATTCTTGCGAGAGAATTTCGCCAACGACCAAGGTGCTTCGCGGGCTGGGAAGATTATCCTTCGAAACGAAAGAGCTAGCAATACATACACAACACAGGTGATTGCCGATATGATCAAAGAGGAGGCTCGTGGACGTTTTGAATCTCGATCTGCTGTACCAGGCCACTATCAACAGGGTGGAAAGCCATCGCCTATGGATCGGATAAGAGCCCTTCGAATGGCGATCAAGTGTATGCAGCATATTGAAGACCGTTTCATTGGTAAATCCCCAAGTGAAGTTGAGGATGATCTCCTGTCCGTTGCTGTTATTGGAATCCAAGGGTCAGAAGTGGTTTTCACACCACTGGGTGGAGCGACTGGTCTGGAAGAAACTGGTACAGACTGGCAAGATAGACGTCCCAAAAACGAATTCTGGATGTCAATGAAGAGTACGGTCGACATTCTTAGTGGTCGACCGAAGACATCGGATTGTTGTGAGGACTGTGGAAAGCTGCTCTCTGGGGAGCCTATGGTTAAGAGACTCTCTAGACAAATCGGCTAGAGCCCAGGTAATGGGTGAAGGTCATCTTAGAATCCTGGTTTTGAAAACTTGAGGGGATCAGTTCGGTAGCTGGGAGTCAGATTGGGATTTTCCTGGAACAGAAGCGTACATAGATCAATACAGGGCTGGTAGTGCATTGAAATTTGATGTTACAAATGATGATAACCGCAGGCCTACATGCGATGAAATGAAATCTTGAAGCTGCGGAGTGATGCATTTAGGTCTGTTTCTGCTGCTGCAATTCTTCAAATCTTGCAGTCCCAGAAGTGCTGTGACATCTCGTACATATATAATTTATCCACGAGAAAGCTGTCTAGTCTCACATCAATCTTTATCAAGCCTCAATCTCTGACACGCTTGTAAGTCATGCCACACTTCTGAGCCGAGCATCTGATCACGTGAATTTGCCTCAATTGGAAATGCAAGAGAATCTATTCGACAATACTAGTCAGGGACAAGATCGCTGTCCAATGAACGCAAAGTAGATTGTCAGGGTACGTCATTTGGGAATTTATTTAAACTGGCGGGCAACGACCACTTGATTGACATTCCATATCTGAACGCCAACAAGACACACAATATCCGAAGCCCAACCATTCAGCCCCTTAGAAATCGCGACATAGACTGCCTCAGGAACCTCTCATAACCAAACACCCCAATCCAATCCCATCATTTCAAAATGGTCAAACCAACAACCTGCTGTGGCCGCTCGTCGGAGTGCGTCTGCGCCCAGAAAGCCACCTGCTCGTGTGGCAAGCAATCCGCCATGAACTGCACCTGCGAGAAGAAATCCACCGAGAACACCATCCAGGGTGCTCGTTGCTCATGCCGTACGTCTGCCCCTTGTTGCCGTTTATCCCTCCGAAAATCCTCGGCGATTATTTACTAACATGAACGAGCAGGCGCCCGACCCGCCGGGGAGTGTACGTGCGACCGTGCCAATACTGAGAACGTGAAGCCTTCGGGATCCACCTGTGCCTGCGGCCAGCGAAGCGCGGATTCATGCACCTGCGAGAAAGCCGCTGATGGAGGCCTCCTCCCGGGAGAGGTCGACTTCACCACTAAGGCTTGATTTGATTGAACATGACTATTCCACAAGACTGTGATAAGACTTTACGTAACACGAAACGCTTTTCAGACGATGGAGCAGTGCCTCTGTTTGCATTGCTCTTTTTTTCACGATACTGGGGGATTTGGCGCTGATGGAGGAGGATGTCTACCCACTTATTCATGACCGGTACAACATGCGAAGGGGATGGTTTGGCTTGGCTGGCGTCGTGAGATACGATCTCCACTTGGGGTCGACTGGTTTGAGATGCTTTGGTTCCCTCGCGGACCCTTGAGTGTTCCCCCCCCCCCCGTCATTATTCTTGGTTTTGAAACACACCAACGACTCGGTGGCAGGATCTTAGTTCCAATACTAAGAACTTTCGAGGTTGTATTTCTAGATGAAAACAAGTTAGAAAGGAATGAGAAGAAACCTTCTGTCAAAGTACCAAGGCCTTCCTTCCTTTCCCGGGCATAGGCGTGCCTTCCCCCAAGGTTGACAAAGTTGTCGTAGAGGGCTTGAATACGCTCTCCTAACCAAACCGCTTCCAGGACGCAACCGCAGGGGCGCAGAGGCATCTAGTCGTGATCGCACTGTCGGATCAACTACACCGAAGAAACTTAATTACCAGGCAAGCAGAAATAGCAATTACTTGTAAACTGGGCTTGATGAAGCTCTCCTTGCGGGAAAAATCTCGCTTTGAGTTTTAAAAAAAATCTCAATGATACACATACCATGATGGCATCAGAGTAATAGAGTGACATGGCAGCAATAAATGCAGAGGCCCATTTTGAGTGGGCATTTGTTAACGATCGACCAGAGACGTGGCGCAAGCAATAACAGACTAATCAATAAACGTTCGTGTATACTTTTCCTTTTATTTCCGTCCTTATTTTTCCTCGTCAATGCCCAAGGGTGTTGTGGTGGAGTCCTTCCAACACATCCCTCAAGAGGCTATTGTTATTGCCGTCCGAAGACTCGGGCGAGGAAACCCTTTTTCTGCTCTGGTTCCACCTCGGGAGAGCTGTCGGGGCTGAAGCCGATGATGCTCAGACGGCCCTTGACTCGTTCGGCGAGAGGTTTCCTGACGGCCTTTGGCTTGGTCTTCTCGTAGAGGGCCTTGTGCTCGTCGAAGACGTCGTGCTCAAAGTCATAATCGACATGCACGAAAGCACGCTCGACGTCTGCGAGGCCCTCGAGCTTTCGCTGCAGGGTCTGGCTCACATCGTGGGTGACTTTCAGGGGCTCGCCCTCATCCATAATGATGTCAACCTCGGCGTAGTATTTGTCGCCAGCGTGGTAGGCGCGCACAGTGTCGATCTTCTGGATACGCTCATCATGCGTGATGCTCACGTATACGACTTTGTTGAGGAAGTCTTGCGGTGCGGACTTGCCGACCAGGTACCATACATGCTCAAACGCGGTCGATGCCCATGAGTATAGAATCAGCAGTGCGATGAGGATGGCACCAGTGGGGTCCAGGAACCACACTTTGGCAAACCGTGAGCCTACGATCGACATGATCAGACCAAAAAGATTCACGGCGATGTCGTTGCGGTGGTCAATCATGAAGATCCGTGCTGCTGGGTACCGGCGGAGGATGAAGCAGTACACAAACAGGCATGCCTTGGAGCATATCGCCACCGAGACAAATGCTATGGGGATGACTTCGAGCTCTTTCGAGTCCGGTGGCCCGTGACCCAATGCTCGTGATGATTCGATGATCAGCTGCACCGCCACTGTGGTCATGAGAGCACAAAATAAGATGATACCGACGGTTTCAACGCGTTTGCGGCCCACAGGATACTTGTGCACTTTCGGCCTTGCCGCCATTCGGGATGTGACAAGCATGACAACGGAGCTGACGAGATCCATCTGTCGAGAGACGAGATATTAGCGGATACGCTCAGTCCATTTTAGGGGGAACGAAGACCCACAAATGCATCGGCGGCGGTAGCGAAAAGTGCCAATGAGCCGGTGGAGACGGCTGCGTATAGTTGAATCACGAACAGGCAAAAGTTGCACACAAAGCTTGCATTGACGGCGAAACGGACTTTGCCTCCATTCTTGAGGTTATCCTCAATCTCCAGAGCTTCCTCGTCGGCACTAGAGAGGTAGGCGTCGATGAGGGCATTCTGGCGGTTGTAGTACTTCTTTATCTTTTTGTGTTTCCGTTGTGACAGGCCAGTCTCTGAGCTCTTAAAGGTCGACTTCTCGCGTATTTGACCTCGAAGGGCATACGGATCAGTTGGATCGACCTCATTTGAGTTCTTGGATATTGGAATTTCAATTGCGCTCTGCGCAGTCCTGGAAGGCTGGACTTCAATCCGAGAAGCAGGTGGTTGAGCTGTAGACTCAATGAAAGATATAGGATCAGAGTGCATCTCAGATGACCCTGTCACGGTGGCCTTTGCTCCCTTTAGACTGGTCTTGTCGTCCGATGATGACGAGGTCATCCTGGGTCAGAGGTTCGCCCCGGATCAGAGGTTTGCCCTGTCACACAAGACTCAAGCGAATGGTCAAGAGTTCCTCGGATGAGATGTTATGAAACGTCTTAAACGAATATTTCAGAGTGGAAACCCCAGAATACACAAATAATTTTGACAGGGAATAACATGGAAGTTGAAGACGAAATTGTAGGAAATGGGATGGGGGTAGGATCTGATGAAAATAGCGAGAAAAGCTGGGACCAGTCTTTCATGTAGGACTTATACATTGAAGACGGACATTTCCCTCGGCAGAAGGGCTACCGCCATCACCTACCTCTGAGCTACCTGCTGTGGCGAGGTGATTTGCGCCTCCGCTTGAGGGGACCATGATTGCAGTAGTCAGCGTTACTCTGTTTGATTGTGGGGATCAGCTGCTGGAAAATGTAATCTTGAAGCAATAACGCCGTGGTGATGTGTGTTTATGTCTTGGCCGTTACTGATGTGCTGCTTACCGAGTAGCAGATAAGTGGAATCGAAGTCTGGATAGCCTTGCTTGCAGCTTGTCTTGGTATGTGCTGGGCTCGGATAATCTCTTGGCCGATACATGCCAAGGCGGAATCCCTTGGCATTGTGAGAGCAGTGCATTCTATGCTGTCTGGGGTGGAATATTAGTGGATCGGAGCCTCCTATGATCCATCAAGGAGGCCTATGAGAGCTTGTTTCGCGGCACAAGCATCCCCTGAGACCGTCAAGTCGAAAGAAGAAAGATAAGCCTATGTAGATCCGTACATCATCCGCACTTCAGTGGGGTGGTGGATTGGACAGGGCTTTGAGCATGGTTTTGGCGCAAGCAGAACTGTTTTGCTTGACGCTAGTGCCAGCAAATACAGCTTCAGATACTGGGACTCCGTACACTGTGCTATCCATCCGCACCGTTTACCCCAGTAGCGAGACTGCGCAACCTCCTGCAGTTATCCCCACATTGGCTGTGGATGAGGCTTCGAGGCGACATACTCTCCCTCCAAGCCCCTGAGACCAATCACCCTCTGGGAAAAGTCAGCCTCCAAACTCTGCCCCTTAATGGATGCCAAGGATTTGCCGCGACCTTGTCAACGACTTCATCACATCTTCCACCCTCACTACTCCGCAGTGAGGAACGTTTTGTGGATTCCGCTATCAATCTCTGAATATCAAATAAGTGGTCCTGATATCAGGTTTCCTCTCTCCAGTCTTGGCACGGTATTGAGCATATCCGAGAATTAGTCACTCAATAGCTGCGTTGAGTGAACCTTCATGGTCCTGACTGGATCAAGTAAGGCACTGGTGGAATACTCGCACAGTACTCCGTACTCCGTACCTTCAGTGATAAGGCCTGAACGTGCAAGATATTGAATCCTATTCATGAGCTCAAGAATCTGATGAAGTAAACGAAGACTTTTTATGGATACGGCTCGTGAGCAGATCCTTTACCAGAAGCAGTCATCCACTAATTACCAGTGCGAGGTAGTCTCACTGTTCCAAAGCGGCTCAGATCCACATCCTAGTCTGAATCTGGCCAGCCGACCCATTCGCGGAAAAGCACTTTCACGAAACAGGATCAGACAGGGCCTGTATCATAGTGACTCCTCTAAGCATACACGCCTATTGATCAAGCTATGAGCGGAGAATATAGGCTTCGAGAACAAGCACATGCAGATCAACCTATCTAGGTGCGTACGAAACGCTCTAGGAGAACAACATGGGCAGGAGAGAGTTTCGACGATGGAGATGGCTGGGATTTTGATTGATTATTGACGACAATACGGATGGCTATAGAAGCTTGAATTCCTTGGGATTTGGAAGATTTTCTCTCCTCAGGCGCTGGAAGCTCTTTGACACTCATCATCCACTTGCGAGGCTGTGCTTTGCTTTTCTTTGCCTTTTGCCTTTTGCTTTATTTCGACTTCTTCTCTATTCTCCCTGGGCCGGATCCCTATTCAAGATGTCGGACAGACCTCAATGTGGTGGCGGCGGCGCTGACCTCAATGACTATGACCTTCCCCTACACGTTGCTGCGGTCTGTAAGTTGGAACTCTGATCTCGATAAGTGGGAGGACCATTGTCTAATCGATTCAACTAGTCCTTGTCTTTATTTTCAGTATTGGTGGTGTGTCAAGAGTCCAGTGTGCCTTCTCGACTCTGCTGATCATTCTATAGGAGCTGGCCTCCCAGTGGTTGGGAAAAGAGTACGATGGATGAAAATCCCTCAGCCAGTCATTTTCTTCTGCAAACATTTCGGAACTGGAGTTCTAGTCGCGACAGCATTTGTCCATGTAGGTCCATGGTTGAACTCACTGGTGCAATGTGATACTAAGCCACCTATCAGCTCATCCCAACAGCCTTTGCCTCGCTTAGCGATCCCTGTCTTCCACCTCTCCTCACGGAACAATATCCAGCTATGCCAGGTGTGATCATGATGTTCGCTCTCTTTGCGCTCTTCACCATCGAGATGTGGCTCAAGGCCAAGACAGGAGGGCACTCTCATGGAGGTCCCATGGGAAGCGGAGGAGGAGCAGGACCTATTTCCCTGGCCTCCCAAGGAGCAAGACCTGGAGTAGTGACTGCGCAGAGCCTTCCCCCTTACGGCCATTCGAGAGATGCATCCAGCTATGACTTTGAAAAGCCCCATGCTTATACCCAGTGAGTTGAAAATTGGCATGATCGTGGTATCGAGCTACAATTATTGACAACGAATAGTACATACGAGGTCAACTCAACCCCACGTGAAGAGATGGAACAATATAACAACCTCTCTGACATGCCTGCATGGTTTCAGGTGTTTTATGCTCAATATGTCCGCCAGCGGGAAGAGATGAAGTTAGCGATCTTGTCACTCACTCCGCCGCCTCCGAGTCAAATCTCCGCCTTCGACGACAGCTCTTCTGTCAACCTTGCCGATGAGGAAACGCCGGTCGATGCAATGACCTTGAAGCGGATGAATCTCAACATTACCCTATTGGAAGGCGGCATTCTCTTCCACTCCATTTTCGTTGGTACGACGATTTCAATCACCACTGACGGATTTTTGATCCTCCTTATTGCCATTCTCTTCCATCAATTCTTCGAGGGTCTTGGACTTGGTTCTCGTATCGCTGAGGTTCCATATCCAAAGAAGGCTATTCGCCCTTGGGTATTGGTAGTGGCTTTTGGAACAACATGCCCAATTGGTCAAGCCATTGGTTTGCTGACACGCAATTCATACGACCCATCTAGCGCTTTTGCGTTGATTCTGGTCGGAGCATTCAATGCCTTGTGAGTCTCATTCGACGCTACACCAACCCAGGGATACTGATGATTTCTTGCAGTTCCTCAGGTCTCCTTGTCTACGCAGCTCTAGTAGATCTATTGGCCGAAGATTTCCTCTCTGAAGAAGCGCAGCACATCATGACGAAGAAGAACAAGATTGTCGCTTTCACTTATGTTCTTCTTGGAGGTAAGCTACATATTTCTGAAGCCTTGGAAGCTCGATGGATGCTGACAATGTTCCATAGCTGCTGGCATGTCCGTTGTCGGCGCATTCGCATAAATAAAATTATGATGTGCCTGCAACGCCTGCATTGCTGTCTGAAACGTGTTGACCAAGGAGCTGCGAGCTCATCCTCACATCCCCGAGTCTTCGTTTCCGATTAGCCAAGCAGGAGACATTAAACCCAACCTTCATTCACCATTGCCGAATCCCCCAACCTCTACAATCCTTTTCTTCGCCTTCATTTACGCATACATGTCCAAGAAATGTTACCTCCCAGGTCTCCTTCCAGCTGTCGAAACCGAACCCAGCCTCGCAAGTTGACACGACGCTCTCTTCCAACTAGTTCCCTATACCTATTTTTCCATCTTCGGATTTGGAAAAAGAAACAAACGCCAAAACGCAATGCAGACGCAAAGCGAACCCTCTGTGTCGCTGGATGAAACCCCTCATGTCTACCTTTATGAGACAGAATTGGGGCTGAGTCGCCGTCTTGCACATTACTGACTGATCCCATCTTACCCCATGAAGATGGCTTCGTCATATAGCCGTTTCTGTATAAACATAGACCGAATCCAACCCCGTGATGTCCTTCCCAGAGATAACAGGAAGACGGGATGACGAATATTTGTACGAAGCACGCTCAGAACAAAAACACTAAGCATACAAAGCATATGAGATGACTAGACAGGCAAAATATCTAATATTGTCTAAACAAACATAGATGAATAATGAAACTTTTTGATTTCGTTCGAAATGTTCGGAGCACCACTGATCTGTCACAATGTAGATGAGGTGGCCTTTTACAAGTTGTGTGGTAATGTTTTACATACTTGGTTATCTGCAAAGCAATACTCCAGAGTCCAAATAGAACACCCCGGTCCCCCACCACATTTCAGCCCTGTTCTGGGCTGTCTCACAGCCTTGGGCTGAGTCATCATACAGAGAATGTTGCACTGCCCTTCCACACAATGACAACTTCGCCTCCTTGACAATCTAGCAAACTACATCCTCTAGTCATAACTAGAACGCCACAAAACGCTCTGTTACAACCCCATCAAGATGGGGTTGTAACGGCGCTCAAATGCTCAAAGGCCTCATGTGCCAATCCTAAGGTATTTATGAGTCAGGTGTTGTTCCACTGTTTTGCCTAGCTTCTTTGTGAAGTCATATTTCAGTGAATGATTCCGTGAGGCGGCACAAACAATTATCACAGGCAGGGGCGCCTCTCATATGATAAATTCAGTGTTGCTCTTTGTCTATAGTACTCTGTCATCCCCGTCCTCATTTTCTCTCAAGTCTTTTGTTCCTTCCTAATCCTAGCCCCGACCGCACCAATTGCCCATCATGGGTGGTAGAGCCTTTGCCGATCAAGGTCTACACACACCACGCATGCCCGAAACTGTTTACCGGGCTGTGCTTGAGCAAGTCGAGTCCAAATTCAGAGAACACTTCACACATGTTGCACACCCAGTCGAGGCCCCGGGTAAATCAACATACGGTGACATTGACGTTCTGGTGGCTGAACCTATCGATCCGACGCCCAAAGGCGACTCGTTGCACTCGAGGTTTCTTGCAGAGATAATTGGAGGTGAACGATACGTAACCGCTCCGGGGAGCTCGACTACCAATATTGCTATAAGGTGGCCTAAGGACTTGACTGGCGACATCCCGCCCGCCGATGTTAAGAGCGCTTCTGGAATTGTTGTCTGCTCGCAAACTACCTGGATTCAAGTGGACGTGCAGATATGTCCAACAGTGGACGTAATGAACTGGATGCTCTTCCTCCACGCACACGGCGATCTGTGCAGCATGCTAGGAGGCATCATCCGGCGATTCGGGCTGATCAATACTCAGAAAGGATTTTTCCTGCGCATTGAGGAGGCTGAAAAACACAATAAGGAACAAAGCCGCGTCAAGATGACCACTGACCCGAGCCAAGTGTTGGAGTACATGGGTCTTGACGTTGAGCGCTACGGCCAAAAATTTTCCACACTGGACGAGATGATGTCTTACGCAGCAACATGCCGCTTCCATGATCCTGGCCGGTGGAAAGAAAAGAATCGAGAAGCTCTCAAAGCCAACGACAGACAGCGTGCAAACAAGCGCCCTGCTTTCGCCTACTGGACTGATACTTTTCTCCCAGAACACTCCGATGGTGCACCTGGCACTGCCGCACACTTGACTCGAGACGACGTCATCGAGGACGCGAAGCGCTTCTTCGGCAATGAGTTCGCAGCACGCTTCGACGAGAGGAAAGAAACACTAGTTCGCCAAATCGCAATCCTCAACCTGTGGGCTACCATTAGGAAGTCGATTACGGCGGAAGGTGCAAAAGTTACATACGCGATGAAAGGCCTAAAAGCCGCAATCACATCGACCGACGGGTACGACTTCAATCTCGCGGACGATCCCGATCCTGAATTCCAGGCTCAGATCCAAAAAGTCAGAAGCGCGTATGCGGCCGAACGCTACGACGAGGTCGAAGAGTGGGGGCTCACAAACTGGGAAGAGATCGCGACGAGACAGGAAAGACTCGACAAGGCCAAAAGTCATCAACACTTCTTGAAGGAGAGGCAACGAGAAGCAATCATCGCAGAAGAGAGCGGAGGGAGTGAAGGGTCAACTGAGCATCAGAGCGAGGAGCCCCCCCAGTTGATAAATTCCACAGGAGTACAGGGATGATTAGCAGTGCTGTATGAACTGCCTGAGGGTTAGTTAATATCATGTGGAATGGAAGTGACGAGGGATACCTCAACGAGGTCTTTACGCTGTCGAGATTGCACAGCTGCGAGTTGCTTTGCTTACATGCGTAGGCGGTGTACAATTACCATGAACGCTTCGAATAGTCCAGTTAGTCTTATCCGGAGTATGAATTGAGGGACCATTCGCTGGAAAGGAGCGACAACAAACACTCAGAAATTTGCGTGGGTTTGCAAGGAACCATTATCGGGTGACCACGGAATGTCCAATTCGACTAGGATCTTCCTTGAAGCGTATTTACGTGTCTACATCTCGTGTCTAATTTAATCAAACAAGCGTCTCATGCAGCGGGTCCTCCTCCTCCTCTTGGGCCTCGTCTTCACCTTCTCCGTCACCTCCACTATCCACTGCATCTCCATCATTCTCAGCCTCGATTTCCGCTCCACCTGCAACTCGGCCACCAAGGCTCTTCAGCTTCGCCTGACTCATTTCATAGACATACTGGCCAAGGTGCTCAACACCCGCCATCTCGGTAGTGTTCTCCGAGTTGTCTTCGAGGGCACGCTTTGTCGGGAACATCTCGCCTGTAGTCAGCACCAGCTTGTCCGGTCGCTGCAGAAGGAGGTCCATGGCTGGCTTCATCTCGAAGCAGCTCTCGAATAGATCCCTCCTACCCAAAATGTACAGTCCTAGCCTTGCGCGAGATAGTGCCACCGTCAGTCGGCGCACATCTCGCAAATAACCAACATTCTTAGTACGAGTCATTGAGACGATGACATAGTCATTCTGTTCGCCCTGGTATTTATCGACGGTCGTGACAATTCGTGGCATTCCAAAGAGGCGTTGATCCTTGCACCTGTGTGCGAGTACATCCTGGATGAGGGCGCGCTGCCCGGCGTACGTAGCAAGTATAGATATACTCCGTGCAGGGTATCCCAATAGCCGCATGTACTGGTACAATGCGACAGCATACTCGGCCTCGCCGATATTTTGGATAAAGTGCGGTGTTGGTTCACGCTCGCCTTGGCCTTGGTAGTCCGGGATGTCGATGAATTGGTAGTCGTAGCCAAAGCCTGCATTTGCCCGAGTGAATTCTGGGATCTCTGAGAGGTGTGGGAGATTACCCAAGTTTTCGTAGCGCCATTTGAAAAGATCTGCGATTGATGGGCGACAACGACCTTGTTTGTCTAGATGGATCGCAGGGACACCCAGTCGGACAAGGCGTAAGAACAGAGACTGTTCGAAATTGGCATACTGGCGTAATGCCATGTTTTGGATGACGGGAGAGTTTTGTAGATGATCACCAACCAGCACAATTCGTTTCAGAGGAAGTTCTCCCGTCCTTGGATTTGGGTTCTGCATCGCACAGGGTATGAAAGACTCGATCTCAGTGACCTGGGCCGCTTCTTCCATTATCAATGTGTCATAGTGAAAGCCAGATTCGACGATTTCTGATCGTCTCATAGCCGCATGTGTGGAAGTCATGGCAATTATTCTAGCTTCCTTAACCAGTAGGTGATTTGCTTGGTCTCGATTGTTTCGCAGGATCTCGAAAGGCCTGATAGCTTCGAGCTCAGAGAATATCTTGTCGATATGATACTGACAACCGGAAGCAGTGTCCCGCAATTCGTCAAATGAACCATCTGAGGGAAAGAGCGTCGCCACTGGGGCATTGCTAAAGAACTTGTAAAAGGGAAATGCAGCAAGCATCGACTCTGCAGTGGCTCCCTCTGCGTTAACAGTGTCCCAGAACCTAGTCCAAGCGGGCTTGATAAAGACTTGGTTGAAATAGTCGGCGGTTTCACATGAGCTTCCATGAGCTCCTTCAGCGCCTATCGAGGCTGCAAGCCTACTGACCTCTCCGAGATATGCTTGTCTGTTCTCTAAGAAAGATTCGACTCGGCCATATTTGCTGTACGACACTTCGGTATCAAGATCTTCTTCACCGTGACCCAGGCGTAGCAAGTGACGAGGATCGATATCGAGGGCAATGATCTTCTGAAAGAGTTGATTCAAGGCTTGGTTACTATGAGCAATAAGAAGAATGCGTTCGGACGGAAAGTTATGGTAGAGAAGATTGATGATCTGGGTAGCCACATCTGTCTTTCCAGTTCCTGGTGGTCCCACAACCACACTGAGGCCTGGCTGAGTTCCAGAGATGATCGCTTCGACTTGTTTTCGTGTGAACCTGATAGTGTTCTTTTTACGCGCATCCACCAGATATGGACCAGTGTTCTTAGGCTTGTATGTCGAAACACTGACCGAGGATGAGTCCTGCTCCATCTCATCGCGACGACGCTTTTTGGGATTTCTTGGTGGCTCATCAGTGACTTGAGGAGCCATTTTTAGAATGAACGGCGGCTCAAGAGGTGAGCTTTGATCCGTGATGGGCTCCACAGTTTTGCCAGGAAAGCTCGCAGCAAGATGTTGCCAATCGAGGAACGTGTCCAAATAGTCTACAGTTTCGAGCCGGTTGGCCAGCAATGGGAATGAGGCACTTGACGGGTCACCATAGCCAAGGTATACCTCTTGGAGCCAAGAGGGTAGAGAAGTATTCGAGGAAACCAGTCTCTGAATAGTTTCCAAGACCGGTTTAAAGTTGTTTTCCCGGCCTTGTCTCCGGACGATCACATTGATGGAAGCATAAATGTCAGCCTTGTCTTTGGCCATCGACTCCTTGTCTGAATGATAAGCACGAGGGTCCAAATCAAGTAATAACCGGCGTTTTCGAGGCCTCGAGGCGTAACCATTTGTCTGAGTATCTCTCAATGGTCTGCTGTTTTCGTCTAATACTTGAACGACTTCTGCAGTTCTCAATACTGTGAAGGCGTCCGAGTGCTCCGCGTCTCCTTCACTGTGGCCGTTGCTGAGCTGTCGAGTGGCCTCAGGCGCTTTGACTGATAGTAGGAAAACAGTATCTCGGGGCCTTAGGCCGTCCCAATCCTTTCGAATATTATCATTCAGGCGACCAACATCGAGAATGATTTCTGCTCGTACAAAGCTCGGCGTTAGGACCCCGACCTTCGGAGTGCCCACTTCGATAATAGCAGGCTTCTCGATAGGGAGAGCCATTCTAGAAAATCCTTCAAATTGCGTTCCACGGTCTCGATTAGACTTGGGCTTCAATCGTCTCACCACGCTTTCCATATCATTTCTGATGCTATAAAAGGCTTCAGCCTGATAGAGTTGAAACGACCTCCACATAAAGTCACTTAAAGTTAGATAATGAAGATTCAGTTTGGGAATCCCCAAGGGCCTCGAACCGTCATATTTCTCGTTACGCAAGAGTGCAGGATCATAGATTGAGAAATCAGTCGGGACAATGGATAGCTGTGAGACAGCATCCTGGAAACTGCGTGGCTGCGAGAAGGAGGACAACAGAGTCTCGAGTAAAGCAGCTCGATTAGCAGTCAAGCCAGTTGCGGCTGGATATGAGGTGCGAATTCCGAGAAGAGAGCATAGTTGCTTCAATTCGGCATCTGTTAAGGTGTCAAAGTGGGACTGTAATTCACTCCGCTTGTTAATGGAACCGTAGTTGGAGAATGCAAGGACTTTCAACTTTGACTCAAAATGTTGAAAAGCAACTTTTTGCAGGCGACCCAGTGAATTATAATGAGCCTTGTGTGTTCCTTCCGGGCCAGATTCGGTGTTTCCAAGATCATCAATATCGAAATTCTGGAAGTGTTCCAACAGTTTGGTAAGGTCGCGTAACAGTGCGCCTTCTTGCTTAGCGTGAAGCGCGGAAGTGCGAAGCGCAGGAAGTATGTTGAGATCCTGCAGGAGAGGATTGGTATAGCGCCTTGTGGGGAGCTGGCTCACAAGGTCGATGAGGAACTCTGTGAAACGCTCGCAATAAACCATGTCCTGAGATGTTGAGAGCTTCGGGGTGTTGACTCTGGAGAGGAGGTCGAGCAACATTGTATACAGCCATGCACGATCGAATCTAAGGCGAGCCTGGTTTCCCTGATCTGCAGCATCATATCTCCTTTGTGCAGCTCGCCATGCCTTCCTCCTTGCTGGCTGGGCCTCAAAAAGCCTTTCTCTTCCGGCGTCACCCTGAAGGTTATGCCATGTGGCTATCGACACGAGCGGAGCAGCCTCTTTGCGCACGTGCTCATTCTCTAGAGCCTGAAATGCGCCAATGACGAAGTTGAGTAGAGCGAGGCGGGAGAATATAGGAAGCGAATTGTCGAGATTGAGGGAGAGAACACGGCGGAAGAGGTCGGAGAAATGTTCAGGGCGATCTGTGAAGATAGACCAGTCTTGAAGGTGGGCTCGCTGTTTAGTATTGAAGAAGATGACGAGAAGAAGAACATGGTGGTTTGAAGAGTCTGGAGAGAACGTAGGCCAGAGGAAGCGCTCAAATATCTGGAGGTTCTCTAGCAGAGCGAGAGTATGGAAGGAGAAAGAGTCCTGCTCCAGATGGTCCCAAATGGCCGTCTTGATTTGGTCAGGCTTGACTTTGGAGGGGATTGACCGCAGCCAGTGCTTTGCAGCAAGCTCTTCCCAGTAGCTGGAAGGAGCATTGGACACCGGGATATCCAAGGCAGGAGCCAGCGCTGGTCGGAGTTGAAGGCCCATGGCGGTGGCGGTGATGTCGGGCA